>ENA-OUQO01000436-OUQO01000436.1-human-gut-metagenome-genome-assembly--contig:-NODE-436-length-13840-cov-2.880885_pt1 | contig 13840 bp, 8 predicted proteins | sample MGYA00237944_ERZ548825 | MGnify/ENA primary metagenome ERZ548825 (study PRJEB26490, sample SAMN05194700) | human gut metagenome | biome: terrestrial biome; feature: human-associated habitat; material... | reverse complement strand
CGGTAGCAGTGTCCTTGAACTTTGTTTTCTGGAGCTTCAGCGCTTCACTGGTGCTGGTAATACTCGGTGCGTTTTTAATGGGCGTGCTGGTTGCCACCTGCTTCTTGCTGACGATGAAGGCCAAGCATTATCTGAAGGATAAAAAGATGCGTGAGGAAATGCAGCAGCTGCAGACAGAAAACAAACGCCTGCAGGAGCGCGTTGCCATGCTGCAGCACACCCAGCTGCTGCATAACGAGGCAGTACAGGCCGAGGCTGCCAAGCAGGCAGAGCCGGCTGCAGCGGAAAAGACTGCTGCCGAGAGCGGTAGCCGCCAATGATGCACAAGGAACGAATTTGGGATATAAAAGAATATAACAGTCAGATGGCAGACTATTTGGCGGAGGAGCTGAATATTTCGCCGATGGTCACCGGTATTTTATTGGAGCGCGGTCTGCAGGATACAGCTTCGATGCGTGATTTTCTCTATGGCAGTGCTACACCCTTTCATGATCCGTTTTTGCTGAAGGATATGCAGCGCTCGGTTGAGCGTATAGAGCGGGCCTTGGCGGCGGGAGAGCAGATTACGGTTTACGGTGACTATGATGTGGACGGAATCAGTGCCTCCTCCTTGCTGTACCTGTATCTGAAGCAGCGCGGCGGCAGGGTTGCCACCTATATTCCGCAGCGTAAAAGCGAGGGCTACGGCCTGAATGACGAAGCATTGAAAAATATTGCGGAGAAGGGTACGACACTGGTTATTACCGTGGACTGCGGCATTAGCGGTCTGCGCGAGGTAGCCAATGCGCCGAAATCTCTGGATATCATCATTACGGACCACCATACAGTGCCTGAGGTTCTGCCTCCTGCTTACGCAATTATCAACGCCAAGCAGCGTGACTGCGGCTATCCGTTTAAGGATTTGAGCGGTGTAGGCATTGCCTTCAAGCTGTGTCAGGCGCTGGAGCAGCTTGAGCCCGGCAGACTGCCCGAGTGGCAGGAACTTACAGAGCTGGCGGCGCTGGGAACGGTGGCGGATATTGTGCCGCTGATAGGCGAAAACCGCGAGCTGGTGCGCCGTGGCCTGAAGGCTATGGAAACAACGAAGCTGGTGGGATTGCGTGCTTTGATTAAGGCCAGCGGCTGTCCGGAAACGGGCATTGCTTCCGATAACATCGGCTTTGGTCTGGCACCGCGCCTGAATGCTGTGGGCAGACTGGAGCATGCGCAGCTGGCGGTGGAGCTTTTGGTAACCGACGACAGCGTAAAGGCGGAGAGGATTGCCGCCGAGCTTAACCGTGAAAATACACTGCGTCAGGAAATCAGCCGTCAGATTATGGAAGAGGCGGAAGCACAGCTGGCGCAGGAAAAGCATATAGATACGGCCATCGTGCTTGCTTCCGAGGGCTGGCATCAGGGCGTTATCGGTATCGTGGCTTCACGCCTGGTAGACAAATACCACCTGCCGACGATTCTGATAAGCCTGAACAACGGCGTTGCCAAGGGCAGCTGCCGCAGTATTCCGGCGCTCAATCTTTACGAGGCGATAGATGCCGAACGTGATTTGCTGACGCAGTACGGCGGTCACCATCAGGCTGCGGGCCTGACGCTGCCGGCAGAGCTGTTGCCGGAATTTACGCGTCGCTTCCGCGAATACGTTGCGCAAAAGCTGCGTCCGGAGGATTATCTGCCGCATCAGGCGATTGACTGTGTGCTGAGCGGCAGCAGCGAAATAAGTATCAGGGATTTGGAGCAGCTGGCACTGCTGGAGCCCTGCGGCTGCGAAAACCAGGCACCTGTATTTGCCTTCCGTCAGGCGCTGCTGCATAATCAGCGCGCTATGGGCAAGGAGCGCAATCATTTGCAGTTTGTGCTGGATAAGGGCTATAATTCCTATCGCGGCCTGATGTGGAACAATGCGGATTTACTGCCGTATATGTTTGAAAATATGGTGGCTGATGTTGCCTTTCAGCCGAAAATAAATGTCTGGAATAACGAAACGAGCGTGCAGCTGCAGGCCGTAAGCATTCATCAGCAGGTGACGCTGGGGGATATGCGTCAGGCTGCCGATGATAAATGGCGTCTGCTGCTGGGCTTGGCCAAGGTGCATAACAAGGTGCTTGCTTATACAGAAGATAAGCAGTTGCTGCCCGCTGAGGTGCTGCAGACTGCGGGGGATTATCTGGAGCTGGCTTCTTATGAGGAGGCTGCCGGGATGAGCAGGGAAAGGCTGCAGCAGGCCGAAGAAATAGTGCTGTTGGATTTGCCTGCTTATCCGCTGGCGGATATTATGCGCAGATTGCGGCAGCAGGGAGCAAAACATGTAACGCTGCTCTTTAATCAGCCAGATTTGCCGGAGCGCTTGCAGCGCCTGGCTTTGACGCATCCGGACAGGGAAGCGATGATGCAGGCCTATAAGCTGGTGATGAATGCACTTAAAATGCGGATAACTGTGAGCATCGAAGAGCTTTTGTCTGCTCATGCGGAACAAATAAGTGAACAAGCTGTAAAAATTATGGAAGAGCTTGGCTTTATCCGCTATAATAATGGTATAATAGAAAAAGCTGCTATTAAACGCTGCTCGCTGGAGGATGCACCCCTATATGTAACCCTGCAGCAGGAAAGAGAGCGTTTGGAGCACATTTATAAAGAAAATTACCGCCTGAGTCAGCACGAGTTGTTGCGTTGCTGATGAAGTGCAGATGGGAGTGGGGAGAATGCCCTCAACAAACGCAATAACTAATATTACTGATATAGATGAATTGTTTGCGCGTATAGAAGAATATCTTACGCCGGAGCAGGTAGCTTTTGTCCGTAAGGCCTATGAGCTGGCAGCTAAAGCGCATGCTGCGCAGACACGTAAATCCGGTGAACCGTATATTATTCATCCGATTGGCGTTGTCAGCATTCTTGTAGGATTGCAGATGGATGACAAAACACTGGCTGCTGCCTTCCTGCATGATGTAGTAGAGGATACGGATTACAAGCTGGACTATATCAAAGAGCAGTTCGGCACCGTGGTAGCAAATCTGGTAGACGGTGTTACCAAGCTGGGTAAAATCGAATATATTTCCAAGGAAGACCGCCAGATTGAAAACTACCGCAAAATGTTTTTGGCAATGGCGCGCGATATCCGCGTGGTACTGATTAAGCTGGCTGACCGTCTGCATAATATGCGCACGATGAAGTATATGCCTGTGCATAAGCAGCAGTCTATTTCCCGGGAAACATTGGAGATTTATGCGCCGCTCGCACATCGTCTTGGTATCTATACCATTAAATGGGAGCTGGAGGATCTGGCCTTCCGTTATATGGAGCCGGATATTTATTATGACCTGGTTGAGCAGGTAAAAATTAAACGCCGTGAGCGCGAGGATATGATTAACGAGGCTATGATAACGTTGAAGGACGCTGTCGAGAAGGCCGGTATCCGCTGCGAAATTCAGGGCAGACCGAAGAATTTTTACAGCATTCATAAGAAAATGCTGCGTGACCATAAGCAGCTGAGCGAGATTTATGACCTGCTGGCTATCCGTGTGCTGGTAGACACTGTTAAGGACTGCTATGGTACGCTGGGTATCGTACACAGCATGTGGCGTCCTATTCCGGGCCGCTTCAAGGATTATGTTGCAGTGCCGAAATCCAATATGTATCAGTCGTTGCATACGACTGTGCTTTCCAATGGCGGTCAGCCGCTGGAAATCCAAATCCGCACCTTTGAAATGCACCGCATCAGCGAATACGGTATCGCTGCGCACTGGCGCTATAAGGAAAGCGGCGGCAGCAAGCCTGCAGTCGGCGGTGACAAGGGCTTTGATGCCAAGCTGAGCTGGCTGCGTCAGCTGTTGGAATGGCACAAGGATATGAATGATTCGCGTGACTTTGTCAACACGGTCAAGATGGATATCTTTGCCGATGAGGTCTTTGTCTTTACGCCGCGCGGTGATGTTATCGACCTGCCTGTAGGCAGTGTGCCGATTGACTTCGCTTACCGCATCCATACGGATGTAGGCAACCGCTGCGTAGGCGCCAAGGTCAACGGTCGCATTGTACCGCTTGACTACCAGCTGAAGAACGGCGATATCGTAGAGGTCATCACCTCCAAGCAGTCCAACGGACCGAGCCGTGACTGGATTAATGTTGTCGGCTCTTCCGATACGCGCAACAAAATCAAAAGCTGGTTCAAGAAGGAGCGCCGTGAGGAAAATATCGTCAAGGGCCGTGAAATGCTGGAGCGTGAGGTTAAACGCCTCGGCTACGAGCCTAAGGTGCTGATGTCTCCGGAAAAGCTGAAGGAAGCAGGCAGCAAAATCCGCATCGATACGGATGAAAATCTGCTGGCAACACTGGGCTACGGCGGTGTTACACTGAACACTGTTATGTCCAAGTTGGTGGAAATCTATAAAAAAGAGCAGAAGCTGGAAACCACCAAGGACCTGGCGCAGGTGCTGGCAGAGCTGAAGCCGCGAAAGTCCAAGGCTAAGGCCAGCCATGGCATTCTCGTTAAGGGCGAAGAAGGCATCATGGTTAAGTTGGCGCGCTGCTGCAACCCGATTCCCGGCGACCCGGTTATCGGCTATATTACACGCGGCAGCGGTATTTCCGTACACCGTGCGGACTGCCCTAATATCCTGACCAATAATCCCGAGGAGCAGCGTCGCTTAATTGAGGTTGCCTGGGATGTAGGCATTGATGATGTCTATAAGGTTAACATCGTGATTACGTCCGTAGACAGAACCGGACTGATGAGCGATATTATGAATGTGACTAGCGAAACGAAGATTAATATTTTCTCACTTGCATGTCATACAGATAAGAATAAAATTGCTACCATGCACATGGGACTTGATATCATGAGCCTGGAGCAGCTGGAATATTTTATGAACCGTATCCGCCGCATGAAGGGTGTTTATTCTGTTGAACGCCTGATTTCTACGGCGAACGGCAGCGGAGGCAAGAAGAAATGAGAGCAGTTGTGCAGCGTGTAGACCGCGCCAGTGTTACTGTAGATGAAAAGATTACCGGCGAGGTACAGAAGGGCCTGCTGGTGCTTTTGGGTGTGGCCGAGGGCGATACCGATAAGGATCTGGCCTATATTATTGACAAGGTGTGCGGTATGCGCATTTTTGAGGATGAGGCAGGCAAGATGAACCTGTCGGTGAAGGATGTCGGCGGTGCGATTCTGGCGGTTTCTCAGTTTACCCTGTGCGGTGACTGCCGCCACGGCAAGCGTCCGTCCTTTACTGCTGCTGCAGCGCCCGATGTGGCCAACGCTTACTATGAGCGCTTTGTCGACGGCTGCCGTAAGGCAGGGTTACCGGTAGAAACAGGCATCTTTCGCGCGCATATGCTGGTAGAGCTGGTGAACAACGGTCCGGTAACTATTTTGCTGGACAGCACGAAGCTGTTATAATTATATTGTGCATAGATTTATCAACGGAGGTTGAAGAATGAAGATTTATCATGTTGAAGCAGGTATGCTTGCTACCAACTGTTATTTTGCCGTAAATGAAGCTATCGGTGAAGGTGTTATTTTCGATCCGGGCGGAGATTACCCGACCATTAATAGGATGATTGAGCAGGCTAAGGCCAAGGTTGTCGCTATTGTGCTGACTCACGGTCACAGCGACCATATCGGTGCGCTGGCAGAGCTGCGCAAGGCTACAGGTGCGCCGGTGTATATCGGCGAGGATGATGCTGACTGCCTGACACAGCCGAACAGAAACCTTTCCTTCTTTATCGGAGAAGAATTGAAAAATGAGCCTGCGGACCACCTTGTACATGACGGTGATGTGCTGGAGCTGGCAGGCATGGAGTTTGAAGCCTTTGCTACGCCGGGACATACTAAAGGCGGCTTCTGTTATTACTACGCGCCGGGCAAGGTAGTTTTTGCCGGTGATACTATTTTCTGCGAATCTATCGGACGCACCGATTTGCCGGGAGGCAGCTATCGCGCACTCATCCAGTCCATCAAAACAAAGCTGATGGTGCTTGATGATGACGTTAAGCTGCTGCCGGGCCACGGACCTACTACTGCCGTGGGCTGGGAGCGTCGCAGGAATCCTTTCCTGCAATAAAACATCATGCTGAAATATTGGCCTCAAATACGTAAAAGCACCTTCTTTAAGCTGGGTGTTGTTACGGCAATCTCTTATGTTTTATATTTAATGGCGGGCTTCCTGCTGCCGTTGCTGCTGGCAGTAGGCCTGGCCTTCGCACTTTATCCGCTGGTTAATGCTATCGCGCAGGTGCGCATGGCGCACGGCATGATTAAGCTGTCGCGCGTAGTGGCGATTATCCTGGCATTGCTGGCCTTTTGTATCTTTATTGTTATGATTATCGGCTTCATCATTCTGCCGCTCTTCGGGCAGATGAACGAGTTCCTGCAAAAGCTGCCGGCATTGGCCGCCAAATCCAATATCCAGGATTTGGACAGCATGCTTAAGGACCCGTCTACCATTCCGCTCTTGCCGTCCGATTTCAATATGCTGGTCAACGGTCTGCTGAACTGGGCGATGGGCTTTGTAGGAACGGTGCTGCGTAATCTTGTGCAGTCCAGTCTGGGGATTGTGCAGAGCTTGATAGGCCTGATTATCGTGCCCTTCCTTGCCTTTTATTTTCTTAAGGACTGGCGTGAGCTGCGCTTGATGGTGATTAATCTGTTCAACTACGACGCGCAGGAGAAGGCGGCGGAGGTTGTGGACGAAATCGGCAGAACCATGAGCGCCTATGTGCGCGGTATGGGCAAGCTGAGCCTGATTTCCGGCTTCGTTATTACCATCGGCACGGCCTTTTTGGGTATAGACTTTCCGCTGGTGCTCGGCTTTTGGGCCATCCTTGCCGAAACGGTGCCTGTTGTAGGACCGCTGATGGGTGCTGTGCCTGCTGTATTTATTGCCTACGGTCAGGCACCGGAGGCTGCCTTCCATGTAGCGCTTTTTTATCTGGTATATTATCAGCTGGATGCCAATTTTATTATGCCTAAGCTTATGGGACAGAAGATTGATTTGCATCCGGTAGTTTTGATTATCAGCCTGCTCATCGGTGCTAAGCTGTTCGGTATTCTCGGTATGGTTTTTGCTGTGCCGGTAGCAGCAATCTACAGAGTGCTGTACAAGCAGCTGTGGCATGCCGGTGAAGGACGGGAGAATTAAATGTTTTTTTGCTTACGTAATACATTGGAGCTTGATGCTGCGCGGCCTGTGAGCGACATGGCCGCATTTTTTGACTATCAGCTGGCGCCGTCCGCTGCGCTTACGCTGACGCTTGCGCGTGAGCGCGGCTGCGTCAGCGTCTGCCTGCAAGGTGCGGAGCAAAGCTTTACAGCGAGCGAGCCTTGCAGCGAAGCTGCGGCGAGCGGCGAGGTAACGCGTTGCGTGAAGCCTGTTGTGCTGAAGGTTTTTGCCGAGCTTGCCGGTCTGCAGCCTAAGCTGCCGTGGGGCATTCTCACAGGCGTGCGCCCGACGAAGCTGGCGCATAAGCTGTTGGACAGCGGTGTGGCAGCTGCGGCATTGCCGGAATACCTGAGCGAAAATTATTTGCTGCCGATGGCGCAGGGAAGGCTGCTTACGGACATTGCTCTGAAGCAGAAGCATATCCTAAGCGACAGTACGCGCTTTACGGATACCGGTATTTATATCGGCGTGCCGTATTGTCCTTCGCGCTGCAGCTATTGTTCGTTCCCTGCGGGAATTGTGCCGCAGGACGAAGAATCTCAGCAAAACTTTGTAAATATGATTGAACAAGACCTGCAAAATGTGGTACAATTAATAGGTATGCATAGCTTGCGTGTAAAATCACTTTATATCGGCGGTGGCACACCCACGAGCTTGAGTGATAAGGTGTTTGCACGTCTGCTGCAGGCAGTGGAACGAAAATTGCTGCAAAGCAACTGCGAAGGCTTGCAGCATCTGCGCGAGTTCACGGTAGAGGCCGGTCGCCCGGACTGCTTCAGTGCGGCTAAATTGGCGGCGATGGAGGCGGCGGGGGTGAACCGCATCAGCGTCAATCCGCAGAGCTTCCATGATAAGACGCTGCAGCTGATTGGCAGGCGCCATAGCGTCAGGGATTTTTACAATGCCTATGAGCTTGTGCGCAAAAGCAGGATTCCTGTTGTGAATGTGGATCTGATTATCGGTCTGCCGCAGGAAACGGAGCAGGAGATAGCATATTCTCTGGAGCAGGCAGTTAAGCTGGCACCGGAGAACTTGACAGTGCATACGCTTACGCTGAAGCGCAGCGCACCGCTCTTTCAAAAGCAGGAGCAGGCAGTGCTGACTACGCAGGCAGCGGAAAAAATGGTGCAGCGGGCTGCTGAGATGGCTGCTGCGATAGGGTTAGAGCCTTACTATCTGTACCGCCAGCATTATATGCTGGGGCATCTGGCAAACATCGGTTATGCCAAGCCGGGTACGGAAAGTATCTATAATATCCAGATGATGGAGGAACGTCATCCGGTGATTGGTGTGGGACCTGCATCTGCCAGCAAGGTGCCTTTGCCTGACGGACACCATCTGCATAAACTGAATATGCCGAAAAATGTGGCAGTGTATGGGGCGCGCCTGCAGGAGCTGGCAGAGCGTCGCCGTGATTTGTTTAATATAGAAGGCACAGACCTGTAAATGGGTATGAGTGCCGTTAGGAGAGGATAGACTATGCTGACAACAGCACCCAGAGGGACGAAGGATATTATGCCTTCCGACGTTAACGCATGGCGTTATCTGGAAGAAACCATGCGCAAGATTTGCGCACAATATGGCTACAAAGAAATCAGAACTCCTGTGTTTGAGCATACAGAGCTGTTCCAACGCGGTATCGGTGATACCACCGACGTAGTTGAAAAGGAAATGTATACCTTTACCGATCGCGGTAACCGTAGCATTACTCTGCGTCCGGAAAACACCGCCAGTGCTGTCCGCGCTTACGTTGAGCATAAGCTGAGCAAGGATGACGCTGCCACGAAGTTCTATTACATCGGACCTATGTTCCGTTATGACCGTCCGCAGGCAGGCCGTCTGCGTGAGTTCCACCAGTTCGGTGTAGAAGCTCTGGGCGTAACCGGTCCGAATGTCGATGCGGAAATCATTCTGCTGGCTGTGCAGGTACTGCAGAGCCTGGGCCTGAAGGATTTGAAGCTGAAAATCAATTCCGTAGGCTGCCCCAAATGCCGTCCGCAGCACAGAGAAAAGCTGCAGGCTTTCTTTAAGCCTAACTTCGACGAGCTGTGCAAGGATTGCCAGGGCCGTTTCGACCGCAATCCGTTGCGTCTTTTGGACTGCAAAAATCCGCACTGCCATGAGCTGGGCGATGGCGCACCGAGCCTGGAGGAATGCCTGTGCGATGAATGCAAGGAACACTTTGAGGGCCTGAAGCAGCTGCTGACCGCTGCAGGTGTTGAATATGAGGTTGACCACAATCTTGTGCGCGGCCTTGATTATTATACAAAAACTGCTTTTGAAATCCAGTACGCTCCGCTGGGCGCACAGAGCGCTGTTTGCGGCGGCGGCCGTTACGACGGACTGGTACAGGAAATCAGCGGTGACGAAGCCCGCCCCGGCATCGGCTTTGCTATGGGTATGGAGCGCGTGCTGCTGGCTCTGGAGAAGCAGAATCTGCTGCCTGAATTTGATGAAAGCATTGACGCTTATGTTGTCTGCCCCAAGCAGGAAAACTTTGCGCTGGCCTTCAAAACCGCCATCGAGCTGCGTCGCAACGGCTTTAAGGTTGAATACGACTTTAACGGCCGCAGCATGAAGTCCCAGATGAAGCAGGCCAACAAATTCCAAGCTAAGCAAGTGTTAATATTTGGCGAGGATGAGCTCAGCCGTAATGCCGTTACTGTGCGTAATATGGCAACAAGCGAGCAACATGAAATCGCTGTTAATGATATTATTAGTTATTTCAATACTTTATAAGTAGAGGTGCTAAAGATGATTAATGAAAAACGCAGCCATCATTGTGGTGTGCTGACCAAGGAGCAAGCCGGCGAACAGGTTGTACTGTGCGGCTGGGTTGCTAAACGACGTGACCACGGCGGATTGATTTTTATCGATTTGCGTGACCGCAGCGGTATCGTGCAGGTTGTTGCCGATCCCGAAAGCGCAGGCAGCAGCTTCAAAACTGCCGAAGACATCCGTAACGAATATGTTATCAAAGTAATTGGTAATGTACGTCTGCGTGATGAGGACACCATCAACGAAAACATTCCTACCGGTACCATCGAAGTACTGGCACATGATATTGAAGTGCTGAACGGTGCAAAAACTCCTCCGTTCTACATCAAAGACGGCATTGATACCGATGAAAACCTGCGTCTGAAATACCGTTATCTGGACCTGCGCCGTCCGGAAATGCAACGCAACCTGATTCTGCGTCATAAAGTTGCTAAGCTGATGCGCGACTATCTTGATGATAACCATTTCCTCGAGATTGAAACTCCGATGCTGTGCAAATCCACTCCGGAGGGTGCTCGTGACTACCTCGTTCCGAGCCGTGTAAACCCTGGCAAGTTCTATGCACTGCCGCAATCTCCGCAAATCTTCAAACAGCTGCTGATGGTAGCTGGTATGGAGCGTTATTTCCAAATTGCCCGCTGCTTCCGTGATGAGGACCTGCGTGCAGACCGTCAGCCGGAATTCACCCAGCTGGACATGGAAATGTCCTTCATGGAAGTTGACGAAATCCTGGAGCTGATGGAAGGCTTAATCCACCACATCTTCAAGGGTGCTCTGGGCAAGGATATCCAGATTCCTTTCCAACGTTTGACCTGGGACGATGCTATGGATCGTTTCGGCAGCGATAAACCGGACCTGCGCTTCGGCATGGAGCTGAAAAATGTCAGCGAAGCTGTTCAAGGCTGCACCTTCCAGGTATTCAACAATGTTATCGCTAACGGCGGTCAGGTAAAATGTATTAACGTTAAGGGTTATGCAGATATTCCTCGTCGTCAGCTGGACGAGCTCGTTAAATTCTGCGGCATCTACGGTGCTAAGGGTATGGCTTGGCTGCAATTCCCGGCAGAAGGCGGCGTAAAATCCTCCATCGCTAAATTCTTCAGCGATGAAAACATTGAAGCAATCAAAAAAGCTGCTGAAGTTGAAGCAGGCGACCTGCTGCTCTTCGTTGCTGATAAACCGTCCGTAGTTGCTGCTTCTCTGGGCGCACTGCGTATCGAAATGGCTAAACGCCGTGGTCTGATTGACCCGGATAAGCTGGCCTTCACCTGGGTAGTTGACTTCCCGATGTTCGAGTACAACGAGGAAGAAAAACGTTATGTTGCAATGCACCATCCGTTCACCGCTCCGCGTGATGAGGACCTGCCGCTGTTGCTGACCAACCCCGGCAAGGTATATGCTAAGGCTTATGATATGGTTCTGAACGGCACCGAAATCGGTGGCGGTTCCATCCGTATCCATCGCCGCGACGTACAGAAGAAGGTATTCGAAGCTATCGGCCTGTCCGATGAGGAAGCACAAGAGAAGTTTGGCTTCATGATGAACGCATTCGAATACGGTGCTCCGCCACACGGTGGTCTGGCATTCGGTCTTGACCGTCTGATCATGATTATGGCTCAGCGCGATTCTATCCGCGACGTAATTGCTTTCCCGAAAACTCAGAGCGCATCCGACCTGATGACTCAGGCTCCTAACGATGTTGATGAAAAACAGCTGCGTGAGCTGCACATCAAAACCAGCCTGCTGATGAAGAAGGACAAAGAAGATAAATAAGCACTTTAGTCCGCTTCTGTCAAGAGGATAAAGCAAAATAAATATTCAAAAATTTTTAATGGAAGCGTTGAAAAACGCTTCCATTTTTGGTATTATATGTATGTCGATAGAAGTTAAAGACAATTGAAGAATAGTTGTTAATTATACCCCTGCGATGTTCGTTACATTGCTCCAAAGGTTTTGAGCCAACACTCTAACCTAGGGAGCCTGATACTCCTTCTTTCAAAAACATGCCTCCTTTGAGTGGACGTTTGCGATTGCTAGGGAAGGCACCCACCTGCACATGCAGGTTCAAAACACGGAGCTGGACGGCATTGTGGGGATTAATTTTTTTATGAGATAATTTAAAACTAGGGATTTTGCTATTAAGCCTCTCCTTGGGGAGAGGTGGCATCGCGAAGCGATGACGGAGAGGGGAATTGCTGTGCATAAAAGACTTCGGAAGTGTGTGAAGATTGCGGACCCCTCTCAGTCACCCTGCGGGTGACAGCTCTCCCCGAGGAGAGCCTTCGGTACCATTGATAACATATAATTTTTGTCACAGAAAGATACAGGTAAAGAGCGATGGAAAATCTATTCGGTAATTTATTTGAAACTGAAAAGCGACAGACGAAGCCTTTGGCTGACCGCATGCGTCCCGAACGCCTCAGCGACTTTGTAGGGCAGGAGAACGCCGTGGGCTCAGGCAGTCCGCTGCGCCGCATGATTGAGCGTGATGTGCTGCAGTCCGTACTCTTTTACGGACCTCCGGGAACAGGCAAAACAACGCTGGCGAAGGTCATCGCGCATGTCACCGGCGAAAAGTTTGAGGCCATCAACGCCGTTTCCAGCGGTGTCCCCGAGCTGCGCAAGCTCATCGCCAAGGCGCAGGAGGACAGGCGCAACGGACGCGGCCGTACAATCGTGTTTATCGACGAGATTCATCGCTTCAACAAGGCGCAGCAGGATGTATTGCTTCCCTATGTGGAAAACGGTACGATAGTGCTCATCGGTGCTACTACCGAAAACCCTTTCTTCGAAATCAATTCGCCGCTGCTTTCGCGCATGAAGGTGGAGCTGGACCCGCGCACGATGGTGCGCGAGCTGGACGCATCCTATAAGCAGATCATCGAAATCGCCCGCGCGCTTTTGATGCAGGCGACCATCATCATCATGGACGAGCCCACCACCGCCCTGGACGTGACCATCCAGGCCCAGGTGATGGACATGATCGCCGACCTGCAAAAGAAGCTGAACACCGCCATGATCCTCATCACCCATGATCTGGGCATCGTGGCGGAGGCCTGCGACCAGGTGGCGGTGATCTACGCGGGCGAAATCGTGGAGCTGGCCAGCAAGGAGGAGCTGTTCCTCCATCCGCTGCATCCCTACACCAAAGCCCTGCTGAGCGCGGTCCCCATCCCTGACCCCAGCCTCGAAAAGCACAAGAAGCTGCTGGTCTATGACCCCTCGATCCATGATTACAGCGTGGACAAGCCGGTCTGGGAGGAGATCGCCAACGGTCACTTCGTCTATGGCAACCAGAAGGAGCTGGAAGGCTACCGCAAGGAATATCAGAGCCAGCTCTAAGCACTGTCACTTGACTGTATTTTAACACAAATGCCCCGCCGCATTGGGAAGCATCCCATTGCGGCGGGGTTTTGTGCTGTATAAAAAGAGGCCGCTTCCCGTATTTCTGCCGGGAAGCGGCCTCTTTGTGTTTTATATCAGTCTTGCACCGGGCTTCGGCTCATGGGCCTGCCAGAGGGTGACCCACTCGGGCAGATGCAGGGTCTTCAGGCGCTGGGGCAGGGCGGCAAGATCGCCGCCCGTGAGATACCACGCCACACCGAACGCCGCCAGCGCCAGGATCCCCAGCACCGCCAGCAGAACGCGGAGAGGATGCTTCTTCTTTGGGGTGGGGTCCTTGCTCTGCGAACGGCCCGGAGGATCGCTCTGTTTAGTCTGTCCGGCGGGAAGGAAGCCTGTCCCCTCGGCCTGCGGCAGACCGGCAGCGGCGCGGCGCACCATATCCAGCAGCCAGAGGCCGGGGTTATCTGCGGCGGGGACGGTGCGGAGCCAGCAGCCTTTTTTGGTGCTGAGCACCAGCACATGGTCGCTTTCCCGCTCGGCACAGGCCACGGCCAGCTCTGTTC
>ENA-OUQO01000427-OUQO01000427.1-human-gut-metagenome-genome-assembly--contig:-NODE-427-length-14116-cov-4.952208_pt1 | contig 14116 bp, 24 predicted proteins | sample MGYA00237944_ERZ548825 | MGnify/ENA primary metagenome ERZ548825 (study PRJEB26490, sample SAMN05194700) | human gut metagenome | biome: terrestrial biome; feature: human-associated habitat; material... | reverse complement strand
TACTCACCACCCAGAGGGCGGGTAAGTCCTTCCCGGAAATTGGCACACAATTTCCCTGCTTGCTATGGTATGAGACAGGCAGGGGCGTTCTTCTTATAGGCGTTTATACCTCTTCGCCGGTGTCGTTAAGCTTGAATGAAACGGAGAAAGTGCAATCCAGAGCGGCGGCAATGTCGCTCAAGTCTTTTTCCGTGAAGTTGTCTCGCTTCATTTTATTGTTTAGATTCTGCGGGCTGATACCAAGACGGCGGGCAAGTTCCGCTTCTGAGATATTACCCCGCTTAATAAGCAAAATCCTGATTCTGTCGCTCAAAGCCATTGTAAATAACCATCCTTTCTAAGATGATTATATTGTACACTATAAAATTGATAATGTCAATATGGACGGGAGAAAATCAAAAAATATTTGAAAATATCATCAAATATGGATTGACAACATCAACTTTTTAGTGTATACTATAGTCACAGTCAAGGGGAACAAAGCCCAGAGCGAAAGCGGACGAAGTACCGAAAGGGAACCAAGAACGCCACATAAGAGCGGGAACGGATAAGGGAGATTGAGACTGCGAGAGAGCATAGATGCTTAACGCCCCCCGCCGCCGGGCTTCCCAAGACCAAATAAAAACCTCTCCCGCCACGCCGTAGGAAGCAAACGAGAGAGGAAACCACAAAGGGCTTACGCTTATTATAGCACAGCCCGCGACGAAAAGAAAGGGGCTTACACAATGAGCACTAACGAAATGACAATCAAAATCAGAGAGCTTAAGGAGCTTAAGGCGATGGCTGAGGAGCTGGCGGCAGAGATCACCGCTATTGAGGACTGCATCAAAGCCGAAATGACGGTGAGAAACACTGATGAAATGACGGTGGATGTCTACAAAATCCGCTGGACTAAGGTACTGAGCAACCGCTTCGACAGTTCCGCTTTCAAAAAGGCTATGCCGGAGCTTCACGCACAGTTCACGAAGCAGACGGAGAGCCGCCGCTTCACTATCGCTTAAAGGCAATACGGGACGGAGCCGGGGACAAGCTCCCCGCTCCCTCTCCCTGTAACAGAAAGGAGCTAACCGCTATGAAGCAAGAGACAATCAGCAAGGCGAAAGCCGCTCAGCTTTTCGCAGAAAACGCCGTGTTATTCGGGCGGGCTGACGGTGTGCCGGAGCAAGCGGCAACGGAGCTTTTCGGCTTTGCCGCTGTGGACTTCGCCAAGAGACAGCAGAACGCCGGGCTTATATCAACGCCTTTAACCGCATGGAGCGGCTTATAAGGGGCGGCGGGGTATCTGCACCCGCTCCGGCATTGAAAAGCATAGAACGCCGCTTAGAAGCTCTGGAGCAGGCTACAGAAGCACAGACAGCCGACCTATCAGAAGTCGGGGCTACCTTCTTACAGGCTATCAGAGCCGCCATAGAGAGCGGAGAATACTACATCAGCCGCCCATACAGCAAGACGGCGGAAACCGGGAAGCAGTTAGGCAGGCGGGAACGAACGGAAACGGTGCTTATAGCAAAGACCGCCTACAAGGTGTATGCCGAGTACACCGCCCACCCGCTGGCAAGGCTGACGCTCTGGAGCGTGTTAGAGCAGATCGGCACGATAGAAGCACGGGAGCGGGATAGCGCCCCAATGGTAGCGAGCTTCAAGGAATGCAAAGCCGGGGCTATTTACATCAAGAACGAGAAATTAGAGAGGAGCTTTTGAATATGTGGAAATACCCGATTAAGAGTGATAAAAGCGGCTATGTGTCGCTGAAAGAAGCCTATCAATGGTGCAATCAATCTTTCTTTGACGGCTTTACAGCCGCCATCTGCGAGACACCGGAAGAGTTTGAAGCGCTCGAAGTGGCGGACAGGATCGCTATTTGCATGGCGGCGGCTGAAAAGTGCGCTATATTAAGGCGAGAAACGCCACCACAGCCCAATTTTATCGGGGGGGGGTACACAGTAGCCCTAATTCCTTACAGGCTAATACAGAGCCTTGTAGCGTGTGAGAGGGGGCTTAGAGTATGACAGGGAAAGTCCCCATTCAACAGCTTATTACACCGGCTGAAGCTATGGAGCTGTTCAGGTATGCCGGTATTCAGGAGATGCACATAGCGAAAGACCTGCACGACTTCTACAGGACGCAGAAAGGGAGATACAGCGACAGCCTATGGGACATGATGAGCCTGTTATCTTTCGTCTATGACACCGGGAGAGTACAGGGCATGAGAGAAGAAAGAGCCAAGCGAAAGGAGCGTTACAATGGGTAAAATTATCGACTTCGGACAGCTCAGAAACGAGCAGGAACCGGCTTTAGCCGTGGAACGGACAGAGAGCTTTTACAGCACGGCAAGGGAGCTGAGCGACTTTATAGCCGCGCTCCCCCTTAGCCGGGAAGAAAACGACAGGCTTATAGCCCTAATCATTCAGCAGGTGCAGGACGGAGAGCAAGGCGCATTTGCTCAGGGCTTGCGGATCGGCAAAGAGTTTGCCGGATGGGAAGAGAACGAATAAAGAAAGACCCGCTCAAGAGTGACAAGCTCCGGAGCGGGTTTATTCTTATCTGGAAGCGGGTACAACCGCCAGATCACAGCCAAGAGCGGCGGCAACCTTTAAGAGGGTATCAAGCTGGGGTGTGGCTTTCTTGCTCTCCAGCCGGGCAATAACAGACTGCGTAAGGCAAGCGGCTTGCGCTAATTCCTTTTGCGTCATGCCCTGATTATGCCGTTGTTCAATCAGCAGATCAATGATATTAGCGCAGTTCTCAGGCACCGAGCGCACCCCCTACAGGAACGCTATCAATATAGCAACCGTCCGGGCAAAGGTCAACCTTATTGCTCCATACCTTGTCGCTGTCAATGTTCGGGTCGATGTCCCACGCTATGCAATGGGTATCATCCACATAGACCCGGCGGAAGTTCTCCAGCTTGATAAACGGCTCAAATACCGTGCCTTTCTTAAGGAGCGGGCGCATATCGTAAAGCCGCTTTTCGCCGTTGTCAAAGCTGATCGTCAATGTGAAGTCGTTGTTTGGCACAACCCCGGTAATTCTCTTCTTACCGGCGGCGAAGTATTCCGCCGTCTTGCGGTCAAAGCCTTTAGAAAGATAATATTCTACTGTGTTCGCCATGTTCTCACCTCCGGGAAGAGCCGCTTATTTCAGCGGCTCGATTGCGAATAGCTCTTGCTGTTCTCTTGCAAGCTCCCAGTTTTCCCGCAGCTCTTCTTGATGAAAAGCCGCCCAGCCCAAGAGCATTTTTAACTGTTTGGAAGGCATTGTTCCTTCCAAGACTTCCAGCTCCTCAATAGAAACGAGGATTTCAGACCCGCCATAGAATGCGTGGAAGTGGGGCGGCATGTGATCTCTCCAATAGATACAAACCTTGATACCCCGGAACATTGAAATTGTCGGCATTTGCTCATCTCCTTTACTGTGATTACAGTATAGCATATTCGCTATTAAAAGTCAATAGCAAATTCGCTATTTTCTAATTATTTTTCCCGTTCCCACTCTGATTATGCAATTCTGCAAAACTATGAAAAACTATGAAAAAGAGGTTGACAACCAACCGCAAATATGCTATAATAAGGACAATGGAAAAGGTGTATACACAATTACACATACACAATTACAGAAAGGAGCGGGAAGAGTGAACGAGCTTACCATAGCAGGCGGCACAGAAATAGTAGAACAGCAGACAATCAACGCTGATCTATTCGCCCGCTGGACTTCCTATATAGACGCAAAGCCAAAGACCATAGAGACATACAGCAAGGCGATAAAGCAGTTCTTCTTGTATCTCTCAGAGAACGGAATCAGACAGCCGCAGAGAGAGGATATTATAGCCTATCGGGATCACCTGAAGCAGAGCCACAAACCGACTACGGTACAGAGCTATCTAATGGCGGTGAAGCTGTTCTTCCAATGGACAGCGCAAGAGCGGATATATCCGAATGTGGCGGAGCGGGTAAAGGGTGCTAAGCTGGACAGCGACCACAAGAAAGACTATCTCACGCCGAAGCAGGTAACAAGACTGCTGAACACAGTAGACCGCTCCACACTTAAAGGCTTGAGAGATTATGCTATCCTTGCGCTGATGGTCACAAGCGGCTTGCGTGATATTGAGGTATCAAGAGCCAACATAGAAGATATGCGGACGGTGGCGGACTTCACAGCCATTTACATTCAAGGCAAGGGACACGAAGAAAAGACCGACTATGTGAAGCTTGCCGAGCCTGTAGAAGAAGCCGTGCGGGATTACCTAAAAGCACGGGGAGAGAAAGATGCTAAAGAGCCGCTATTCGGTTCTATTGCCAACAGAAACAGCGGCGGACGGATGACCACCAGAAGCATAAGCAGAATAGCAAAGGAACACTTGATAGCCGCAGGGCTTGAAAGCGACCGGCTTACCGCTCACAGCCTGAGACACACGACCGCCACGCTTAACCTGTTGAACGGCGGCACAGTAGAAGAAACACAACAGCTTCTACGCCACACCAATATAAACACCACGCTTATTTACTCTCATGCGCTGGATCGGGCAAAGAACAACAGCGAAGAGCGGGTAGCTAAAGCTATTTTCGGATAAGCACATACACAATTCATCATACACAAATACACAAGCAGAAAGGGGCTTACACAATGGCGAATACAGCCTTTAACTATGAGATTGTCGAGCATATCGCCACGCTGAGCGAAAACGGCGGTACAACGAAAGAGCTTAACCGGGTAGCATACAACGGAAGCCCGGCAAAGTATGACTTGCGGAGCTGGAAGCGAGAGGGCGGGGAAGAGAAGCTTCTTAAAGGGCTTACCCTGACCGATGAAGAAGCAACAGCTCTCAAAGATGCTCTGAACAGCAGAGCCGACATATAAGGGGGCATAGCTATGACAAAGTGTATAGCGGTTATAAACCAGAAAGGCGGGGTAGGAAAGTCAACGACCGCCGAAAACCTCGCCGCAGGGCTTTCTATTAAAGGATATAAGACGCTTGCAATTGACCTTGACGCACAAGCGAACCTTACATACACCGCAGGAGCAAAGACAACGGGAGCCACGGCTTTAGGCGTTCTTACCGGGGAAGTGAAAGCGGAAGATGCCATACAGCACACAGCTTGCGGAGATGTGATAGCCGCCAATAAAGCACTCGCCGGGGCGGATGCTTTTATAGCGGACACCGGCAAGGAGTACAGGCTTAAAGAAGCTCTGGAGAGTATAAAGGGGCAGTATGATTATATCATCGTGGACACTCCCCCCGCTCTGGGTATTCTGACCGTGAACGCCCTTACCGCTTGCGACAGCGTTATAATTCCCGCTCAAGCGGATATTTACAGCTTACAAGGGATAGAACAGCTTGCGGAAACTATGAAGCCTGTAAAGAAGTATTGCAACCCGGCTTTAAGGATAGAGGGCATTCTTCTTACACGGTATAGCCCCCGCTCTGTTCTTAGCCGAGAAGTGGCGGAGCTTGCAGAACAGCTTGCGGCTAAGCTTAACACTAAGCTTTTCAAAGCTACGATCCGTGAAGCAATCGCAGTGAAAGAAGCGCAGATTAGCCAGCAAAGCTTATACAGCTATGCGCCGAAAGCCAAAGTAACAGAGGACTATACCGCCCTCATTGACGAGCTTATAAGCTGATCTGCACGATCTTAGCGAGCAGACCGTTTGTACTCCCACAATGACAAACGGGACACAACTAAGGCTTTCGCCTTAAACCAATCAAAGGAGAGGAGCTATCATCATGGCAAAGAAAAGCTTTAAGGATAATCCGGCTTTACAATTCATATCGTCAGCGGAAGAAGAGCGGGCAGAACCGGAGAGGGAAAAGCCGACAGGTAAAGCCCCGGGCGGGTACAAAGTCAATCCGCTTTATGTAGAAACCAAAAGCCGCCGCTTACAGCTCGTTCTACAGCCCAGCTTATACGAGCGGGTAAAGAAGAGAGCGACAAGTAGCGGGCTTTCAGTAAATGAATACATTCATCAGATTTTAGACGAAGCGACAAGAGAGGAGTAATAGACAATGGCGAATGAAGCGAGAGTGAAAGATCTTGAAGAGCTTAAGGTTTATACCCTCACTGAAATTGAGCCAATCTTAGGCGTGACGCACAGGACGCTTTTAACCTATATCAAAGACGGACGGCTTAAGGGCGTGAAGATCGGCGGAAAATGGAAGGTCAGCGGGGAAAACCTGAGGAAGTTTATCAATGGGGAAGGCTGATAGCGTCCATCTTAAAGGCTTGATTATTTTAGCCGTCTTTATTGCCCATTGTCCGAAAATTACTATTAGCGGACAATAAAACTATGAAACCACAGACCACCTTTTAGCCGTTGCCTGTATAGGAATATGCGGCTATCAGCATACACAAATACACAACCGCTATTACACAACATCAGAGAGGGGGCTACCACTTGAAGCCACAGGAAATCAAAAAAGAATATGTGAGGTTACGGGCAGAGGGTAAAAGCTATAGCGTTATAGCTGAACAGCTCCACATCTCTAAATCAACCTGCACGAAATGGGAGCGGGAATTGTCCGCTCAGATAAACGAGCTGAAGCGGGCTGAGTTTCAGGAGCTTTGCGAAAGCTACGGCATGACCAAAGAAGCCCGTATTAAGAAACTGGGGGACACGCTGGAGAAGATAGAGGACGCTATAGCCAAAGCAGACTTTAGTACAGTAGACCCGGCGAAGCTCTTAGATTTCAAGCTCAAATATACAGAAGCCCTAAAAGGCGAATACATCGGCACAAAGCCCGCCGCCGAGCTGGGCGCAAACATCAACGCACAAGACATTGTTACCGCCCTGGGCGATCTGCTTAACCGTGTTCGTGCCGGTGAAGTAACAGACGAACAGGCAAGCCGTGAAAGCGCCGTGCTGGCTAACCTCTTAAAGGCTTATGATACGGTAGAGGTAAAAGCTAAGCTTGACGAGCTGGAAGCGATTATAGGAGGTAGGCAATAATGGCGGATATAAAGCGGCTCTTGAATAAGAAAGGCTGGACGGGTAAAGAACTGGGCATTCTTGAGCTTACCAACATGGCTACCCTCTTCCGCCAGAGAATAAGCGGAAACCAAAACCCCACGCCGTTAGTGACTAAGGGGCAGTTTCAAAAAATGCTTAGTTCGATCACGGACAGCACACAGGGAAGAATCTACAACGGCTATATCTCTATCCACGAGTGGCTTTCCCTGTTCTATAACATCGCTCTTACCAATGAACAGCAAGCACAACTCCGCTTTAAGTCTCTCTCTTCCTATATCATCGAAGCGAGCATAGCGGAAGATACCTACAGCTATATTGAAAGCCTGCCGGTTATTATGACCGAAAAGCAGTACAACGAAGCAGTAGAAGCGGGGCGGCGGCAATGGCTGAAAGAAGAGGACGGTACACCCAGAGGGGACAGCGTTTTAGCTCTCATTTTCCGGGCGTTTGAGTATTACGCCGAAAAGCTGGAGAAAGAGCCGACCAAAGCAAACCCGCTAAAGCCTATAAGAAAGAAATATCTGTCCCAAACCGTGAAAAGCCCGCTTATCCTCTCCCGCTTCAATGAAGCCACGGAGAACGGCTATTATGTCTTAGAGGACGGGCGCAGAAGCGACCAAATGACCGATGAGGAATGGGAAGAAGCCGTAACCACTCCGAAAATGGGGCAGGCATTAAAAGAAATGCACGAAGCCGAGCTGATCCAGCCGGGCTTTATGGGTATCACGGCAGAGGAAATAGCCGCACAACGGCTTATTGACAGAGCCAATATTATTTATAACGGCGGCACAAATTGGGACGCAGACAAGGCGCAGGAAAAGAAGGACTATGAAGCCGGGCTTGCTATGCCCGCTAAGTTTGTGCTATACGATGAACCGCCCGCAGACCTTACAAAATGGGACTTTCTTTCTGACAGTTGCGCCGTCTACGAAGTCTATAGCTCTTCTCTGGGCGGCATGGCAGAAACGCCGGACGAATATATAGCCGAAGCAGAGGACTTTATAGCCGAGTTCAAGGAGCTTGTAGAGCTTTTGCTTAAGGACATTGACAGCAAATTCTTTAAGGGTGAGACTGGGCTATCCGCTCTTCCTGTAGAGAAGTGGGAAACCACTGTATTTGACTGGGAACAGCTCTATGAAAAAGACTTTTACGGATTTAGAGCAGAAACCGACCGAACGGACATTATATGGGACGGCAATTGGCGGGCGCAAACAAACGGTATAGCCATTCTCAAGCCTACCGCATTCAGCGAAAAGCGGCTTGACGAAAACGGCTACTATGTTCCGCCACAGATAAGAAAAACGCTGAACGAACACAGTCTGGAAGCTTTCTTTTCGGATGCGGACGGATACGCCGACCGAGCGGACGAGATCGAAGAGGGGCGGGAAGCTCTGCTTGACAGCTACTATTTCATTATGGGCTACAATACCGCTATCGATATGATAGCGAGCTACTACGAAGTGCCGGAGCTGTCAGCATTCAAGCTTAACCTTGAGGGGATCACGACAAAAATAGACGCTCTCAATAGCATAGTTCCTATGCTCTATATGCGGATCAAAGACACTCAGTATGAGGATCAAGAACTAAAGGAGCGAAAGCTTCAGGTGCTGAAAGACTTCTTCCCGCCGCTGGATTATAAGAGCCTTGCTATCCCGCAAGAAAATATAGACCGGGTAAAACAGCTCTTTGAGGACTTCCAAGCCTTTAAGGGAGAGGAAAGCATATCTGATCTTATGTTCTACAGGAAAGCCCCGTCTGATGACGAAGAAGGGGGCGATGCGGATGAATAAAACCAAGCTTACAGCCTTACCGAATGTTCAGCCGATAGCCCCATTCAGACCGGAAGAAAACAATTTCTACAATGTTCCGAATAGCACAGCGTCAAACCTCATTTTAGAGGTCATGGGAGCCGGGGACAGCATAGCGGACTTGCCAGCACGGAAGCGACAGATAAACCACAATACCGCTATAGAAGTGCTGGAGGACGGGCGCAAGCGGCAAATCTCCCTTGTAAACGAGAAAGCACAGGTCACTATAGAGCTTGCAGACATCGACAAGCTTGCAGGCAGTAACAAACCGGCTAAAAAACTGTTTGTTCTCGCCCTGATAAAGGCGAATGAGCAAGCCATCTATAACGGTCAGCTCACGAAGGATTATATCAGCTTCCCGCTTCAGGAGCTTGTAGACATCGGCTTTTATAAGTCTCTCCGAAGCGCACGGACGGGCTTTAATTCCGGTATGGACACGCTCACCAGCCTTAAGGTGAAGGGGCAAATCCAGCAGACAAAGAAGCGGGAGAGTTCTATAGCGGCTCTTGAAGTTCTCTTTACCGGCGCAAGAATAGAAAAAGGACAGTGTACCGTTTTCTTCAATAACCGAATCAACTGGAGCTTCATAGCGCAGTATTTCACCATTCTACCACGCTACTATTTCAAGCTCTCCAACCGTGCAAGCGATCTGCTTTATTATATTTTCTTCCTTGCAAGACAGCATACACGGGACATAGAGACACAAGGCTACTTCACTATCAGCTTCCGGGCAATTCAGCACCGGCTACAGCTTCCCAGCGAGAAGGGGCTTAATAACCCGCTCCGGGACATCAGAGAGCCGATAGAGAACGCTATAGAGCAAATCGAAATAGAGCACAGCGGGCTTTATCACAATATGGAGTTTGCGCTTCTTCCCGTCTATGACGATGCCGCACCGATAGCGGACTATCTGGACAACGGCTATCTCAAAGTTTCCCTTAGCGGAGCTTTTGCAACTACCTTTATAGCAATTAGCAAAGAGACGGCAAAGCAAATCGAGACAGCACAGAAGCGGCGGGATCGTATTGCAGAGAAAGCTATAGCAATCAACACCGCAAAGAAGCTTGAGGAAGGAGGCGGGGAAAATGCGTAGAGTGGACAGGCTTTTACTTAAGATACAGGAAGCGCAACGCCTTGACGAAATGCAGTTAGCCGTTGCCCTCATCGGCAAACGGACTGAAAGCGGAAAGTGGGAAGTATACGCCGACCTTTGGGACGGGAAATTCGGCGGCAAAACCGAGCGGCTTACAATGGAATTTGATACTCTGGAAGAAGCGCAAAAAGCAGTAGCAGAGGTTGAAGCCGTACATACCCCAACGGGAAAGCGGATAGGCTCCGCTTCCGGCGCAGTCTGCATTATTGACGATATAGCATGGGCTGAATAAAGCTTAGGAGCGAGGGCTTATGCTCTCGCTCCTCTTTGTTTTTGAAGAATAGCAAGCACAGCAAGTGTAGATACACATTGCGAATTTACCCGGTTTAGAGCGGTGGGACAGCAAGCAAATCCGGTGAGTACCCACACCGAAAACCAAGAGGGACATTTTACGGGGAAACAGTATCTTGTTTTCTGCACCGTGCGCCCGCTCTATCTGTGGTATTTGCCTGTAAAAAGGAAGCTTGTCGACCCCGCTCGAAAGGGACATTCCACGGGGGAGAAGTGACATTCCACGGGGCGATGTGGACATTTTACGGGGGAAAGAGGACATTCCACGGGGAAGCGAAAATCTGAAAAGCCTTGCTTTCACTGGCTTTTTCGGCTCTCCGAAAATCCCAATATATTATCAATAGATAATCAATTGATAATTAAGCCGCATTCGCCGCCGATGCCTACGGCGGCGGCTATGCTATAATATCTATGGGGAGCCTATAGAGAAGAACCCGCCGGGGCTTTCTTCTTACAGGCAGAAAGAGAGGTCTATTGCAATGACAGATAGAGTAGCGGAGTGCGTACACCCGGAAGCGGGAAGCTGTAGGGGCTGTAATTGGAGCTATGAGCCGAGCTTGTTTGACGGTGGGTGCAAGTTTCACTATGAGCGAGAAGCGGACGGCATGGGGGGCTTGAAATCTCCGCCGCCACCTGAGACGGACAACGAAGCGGAGCGCAACGCAAACGAGCGCAAAATCAAAAGGGGAATATAACCCCGGAGAGGGAACCGAGAATGAACCGAGAAGAAGCAAGGCAATACATACAGGAAAGAGCCGCTGACCATCTCCAGCCGGACAATAGCCGGAAGGGCTTTATCTGCCCGATCTGTGGGAGCGGGAGCGGCAAGAACGGGACAGGCATAACCACGAAAGACAATGTGCATTTCACCTGCTGGGCAGGGTGCTTCACGAATGAGGACATTATAGATATTATCGGCAGGGAGTACCAGCTTACCGACTACAACAGCAAGCTTCAGAAAGCCGCCGAGCTGTTCGGTATCACAGTAGAGAGCGGATATAGCCGGAGCAGTGCGGCGGAGGACTTCAAAGAGCTGTACCAGAATCAAGCCGGAAATGCACGATATACACAACAAGACATACACAATACACAATACACAACAGAACCGGACTATACCGCTTTCTTCCTACAGGCGGCAGAGCGTATAGGGGACACGGATTACCATAGGGGAATCAGCCCCGCCACCCTCTCCCGCTTCAAGGTGGGCTATGTGGCGGAATGGAGACACCCGAAAGCCCCAAATGCGCCAGCTTCTCCCCGTCTGATTATCCCGACTAGCAAGCAGAGCTACTTAGCACGGGACACCAGAGCGGAGCTTACCGAAGAGCAGAAGAAATACAGCAAAAGCAAAGTCGGAAAAGTGCGGATATTCAATAGCCGGGCATTGCGAGAAGCTCAAAAGCCGATCTTCATTGTTGAGGGAGAAATAGACGCACTCAGCATTATTGATGTTGGCGGTGAAGCCGTGGCGCTGGGAAGCACCGCAAACAAGAGGGCTTTAATTGCCATGCTGGAGAACGAGAAACCCGCTCAGCCGCTTATTATTGCTATGGATAATGACGAAGCCGGGAGCAAGGCGAACAGAGAGCTTGCAGAGGGCTTAGAACGGCTCAGAATCCCTTTTTACAGGCTTGATATAGCCCAGCCATACAAGGACGCTAACGAAGCTCTGAACGCCGACAGAGACGCATTCAGAGCGGCAGTAGAGCAGGCGGAAAACATCGAAGCGGAGACGCTGGAAGCCGAGCGGGAACAGCTCAGAAGGGAAGCGGCGGTTTATTCCTTGCCGGACTTCATCAAGAAGATCGAGCAGAGCAAGAGAGCTTCTTTCATCCCGACAGGCTTTAGCTCCCTTGACGATCTGTTAGACGGCGGGCTATATGCCGGGCTTTATGTGGTGGGGGCTATCAGCTCTTTAGGCAAGACAACATTCTGCTTGCAGATAGCCGACCAAATCGCCCAGAGCGGGCAGGATGTGCTTATATTCTCGCTGGAAATGGCAAGGGACGAACTTATAGCAAAGAGCGTGAGCCGCCTTACCTTGCTTGAGGATATGCGCCAGAACGGCAGTACAGCCCACGCAAAGACCACAAGGGGCATTATGACCGGCACACGGTATGCAGACTATAGCCAGACGGAAAAGAGCCTTATACAAGCTTCTGTGACCGCCTACGGCAACTATGCAAAGAACATCTACATAACCGAGGGAATGGGCAATGTCGGGGTAGAAGATATTCGGGATAAGGTGCAAAAGCATATCAAGATCACCGGAAAAGCCCCCGTTGTCCTGATTGACTATCTCCAGATCATCGCCCCGGCGGATATGCGGGCAACAGACAAGCAGAACACAGATAAAGCCGTGCTGGAGCTGAAACGCCTAAGCCGTGATTATGGTATTCCTGTTATAGGCATTTCCAGCTTTAACCGAGATAACTATACCGCCCCTGTCAATCTGGCGAGCTTCAAAGAGAGCGGCGCAATTGAATATAGCTCTGATGTGCTGATCGGCTTACAGTATTCCGGCATGGACTACCAAGAGGGCGAAGCCGATAAAGCAAGAGAAAAGCGGCTTAGAGAGCTGATGAAGAGCGTTATAGCAGACGGGAAGAACGGCAAGCCGCAGAAAATCCAAGTAAAGATACTCAAGAACCGAAACGGAAGCAAGGGGGATACCCTCTTAGACTTCTACCCGATGTTCAACTACTTCACCGTGCCGAGCGGAGAGGGGGGCAATAATGGAAGCTGGAGTAAATCAGAGGGTAACTACAGATAGCGGAATCGTGCTTGACTTTGCCGGTCTGTTTGGTGACAGCGTAGAGCAGAAAAGACCCTCCAAAACGCCATTAGAGACGATTTTATAGGGTGGGCAGAAAACCATTACCGAGCCTAAAAAGCCCGCAGAAGCGCCGCCAGAGGGCTTAGAAGGGCAACAGGCAAAAGGACTATATCTGCAAGCCAAGCGAGAAGCCGCCGAGAAGCAAAGAACGCTTGATATTTTCCGGGAGTACCAAGAGAACATCAAGCGGAGCGGGCAACTGCAAACGGAGATATTAAAGGGCGTGAAAGCCGGTGAGAACGTCTACAACCTCTTCTTAAAGGCAGTCAAGGCTATTTCCCTTATGACCTCTAACAGCCTGTTCTACAGCCAAATAGAAGCCGATACACGGGCGATATACGGCGAGGGACTACAGGAGCAAGCCCCGCTCAAATGTGAGCTTGCAGAGGTGCAGAAGCGGCTTGAAAGGTTGAGAGAAGCGCAGGCGGAAGAGCTGGAGCACGACAGCCGGGAGCGGATCGGCAGAGCCATACAAGCGCACGAAGCAAAAATAGCCCAGCTTCAAGGGAAGATAGACCGGGCAAACAACAGCATATAAAGCAAGAGCGGAGAGCCGTAACAGCTCCCCGCTTTTCTTATATTCTCCGAAGAGCGCACTTACTCACCACCCAGAGGGCGGGCAAGTGCTTCCTGGAAATTGGCGTACAATTTCCCTGCTTGCTATGGTATGAGACAGGCAGGGGGCTTATTCCGTACCTTCTACATTCTCTAAGAAATAGTTCGGCTGGCAGTTCAGCAAGTCGCAAATTTGGGCGATATTTGCCCAGCTTATAGGCTTGTTTTCTCTAAGTTTCTGGATCGTGCTTTCTGCAAGAATTTTCTCTTTTCTTAGCCGGTTTGTGTTGTAGCCCTTATCCTTTAGAGCTTGCAGAACATCAATTTTATATACAAGCGGCATATTTCGGCTCCTTTCTGAGTTAGTGGGGGCGGCTTATTTTTAAGCCCTCTCCTACCACTTTACCATTATTATAGCCTAAAAAGTACACGAAATCAAGAGTAATATTGCACGAAAAACAGAGTATTTTCTTGTGCAACTTTGCACGAAAAAAAGTGTAAAAAACTATT
>ENA-OUQO01000417-OUQO01000417.1-human-gut-metagenome-genome-assembly--contig:-NODE-417-length-14381-cov-5.424194_pt1 | contig 14381 bp, 18 predicted proteins | sample MGYA00237944_ERZ548825 | MGnify/ENA primary metagenome ERZ548825 (study PRJEB26490, sample SAMN05194700) | human gut metagenome | biome: terrestrial biome; feature: human-associated habitat; material... | reverse complement strand
TTTTACAAATTGTCACATGAACCTTGAATAAAACGGGGGGATGGTAAAATGTTTCTCATCGGATTCTGTTGAACAAAAATGCGGGTACAAACAAAAATGTTCAATAAGTGTTGATATTATTTGAAATATTGGGTATACTTTAATTGAACAAAAATGCGGGTATAGGCAAAAATGTTCAATAGGAAGGAGACTTATATGGTAATTGAAAGAACTGTATATCTTGATAAATTGATAAGTAAAAAACATAATGGGTTAATAAAAGTTATAACCGGAATTCGTCGTTGTGGAAAATCCTACCTTTTATTTCAACTTTTTAAAAATCAATTGTTAGCAAATGGTGTAGATGCTGAGCATATTATAGAAATTGCATTTGATGCATTTGAAAATAAACAATATCAAGATCCATATGTACTGTTCCCTTATCTGAAAGAAAAGATAAGTGGTGAAGGAATGTTTTATGTTCTATTGGATGAGGTACAACTTTTAGATCAGTTTGAATCAGTTCTTAATAGTTTGCTTCATATGAGAAATGTAGATATTTATGTAACCGGAAGTAACGCACATTTCTTATCAAAAGATGTAATAACTGAATTTCGTGGTCGTGGAGATGAGGTGCATATGTATCCACTTAGTTTTGAGGAATTTATGTCAGTATACGATGGGACGAAACAGGATGGATGGAATGAATATATGCTATACGGAGGACTTCCGCTTATATTAAACTTCACAACTCCGGAGGAAAAGATCGCATTTTTAAAATCGCTGTTTGAAGAAACCTATATTTCAGATATAGTAGGACGACATCGTGTGCGTAACCGGTCAGAATTGGAAGAACTATTAAATATTCTTTCGTCATCCATTGGTTCGCTTACAAACCCTTCAAAATTATCCGCTACATTTAAGAGTGTTAAGCAGAAAACAATTAGCAAAAATACACTGACAAATTACATTGAATATTTATGTGATTCATTTTTGATTGATAAAGCAGTGCGTTATGATATTAAAGGGAAAAAATATATAGATACACCATCAAAGTATTATTTTACTGATATGGGACTTAGAAATGCTAGACTAAATTTCAGGCAAATGGAAGAAAACCATACAATGGAGAATATCATATTTAATGAGTTAAAAATGAGAGGATATAATGTTGATGTAGGTGTAGTCCCTGTAAATTATACAACAAAGGATGGCAATAATGTCCGAAAGCAATTAGAAATAGATTTTGTATGTAATCAGGCATCTAAGCGTTATTATATTCAATCAGCATTTGCAATGTCTACACAAGAAAAAATGGAGCAGGAACAGAGATCGTTGATGCTGACAGGCGATGCTTTCAAAAAAATTATAATTACGAAAGATACACCTGCAAAATATTATAATGATGACGGGGTTCTCATTATGGGTATATATGATTTCCTGCTCAATAAAGATAGTTTGGAATGGTAAATCCTTTTAACGCAGGAATAAATGCTGTGACGAACTGCATAAATAGACTAAAAAATGTCATTACGTCACAAAAAAGTGGTGGGATGACATTTTTTTATAAAAAAGATGAAGCCACCAGTGCACTGGATGCCGGAACAGAAGAAGTGGTGCTTGGGAATCTTCGCAGTATGACAGACAAGACAGTGATCATTGTAACTCACCGCCCGGCAGCATTAAAGCTGTGTGACAGGCAGGTTGCATTTGGGGAAGAAAGATGGTGACAACATGCAGAAAATACATAATATAGAGCAGATTCCTTATGGCATGCTGTATCTGCCATTAAAGGGCATTATCATGAATGACTATTATCCGTCAGTAGGAATGCGGCAGATGTCGGACAATGATATCCTGTTTGATGCAGATGCATGGGAGCGTATGGAGAAGCATATGATTTCAGAGGGCTACAAGGCAGAGTACGTAGGTAAGGGTAACCATGATGTCTATCACAAGCTACGCTTACAAGCATTATAGCGGCAGTGGTACAGGCTTGCGTACCTTAATGGATTTTTATGCCTATCTGAATGCAAAGGGAGACACATTCAATCTTGATTACATCCGGACAGAGTGTAAAAAGCATAGGGATTATATGTTTCATACCCAAATAGGTGTAGGAAAACGGCTCGATGGCGGGCGGCGGCGTGTCAAGAAATATCTATGGAGTTTTTAAGAACCGCCCCGGCGGGGGCAGGTCAGGCCGTGACCTGCTCCACCTCCGGGATGGGTTTGAGATTGAAATGAATTTCGATAGAAATGTGTCTTGTCTTATCGTCGTCTATGCTCTCATGGACAACGATTTCTTTAATCAGGCGGTTTAAGGTGGCGGCGTCCAGTTCCGTGATGTCGGCGTATTCCTGAATGGCTTCCACCCATTGGCGGGCGTCACACGCAAGCCGGATTTCATCGGCCAGCTTCTTCCGGCCTTCCGTGACCTTTGCTTTCAACTCGGCCTGTTCCGCCTGCGTCTTTTCCATCAGCAGATTGAAGTTCGCTTCGCTGATACGCCCGGCAACCATATCCTCATACAGCCGCAGCACCATCTTTTCCAGAACGTCAATCCTTTCCTCGTCTTTGGTTAGGGAACGCTCCAACGCTTCCCGCTGGCCTTTCTGCTCGGCTTCGCAGGTGTCGGTCAGCTTCCCGGCAACGGCTTCCCCGTCCATCAGGGCGGCTCTGGCGCACTCCCGGATTTTGTTCAGCACAAGGCTGTAAAGGGTGTCGTACTCAACCCGGTGCTGGGTACAGTGCTGCTTGCCGTAGGCGTTGTAGGTCTTACAGGAATAAATCTGCTTCGGGTGCTTGTCGTTAGTGTAGCGGATCGTCAGCGACTTCCCACACTCGCCGCACTTGATAAGCCCCGCAAACAGGCTGATTTCCCCGGTCTGGCGGGGGCGCTGCCGGGATTTCAGCTTGCGCTGCACGATGTCAAAGGTCTTGCGGTCAACAAGCGGCTCATGCTGGTTCTCCACGACAATCCATTCCTCCGGCTTCTTCTCCCCGATGGTGCCGATTTTGAAGCGGTATTCCTTCTTCTGGGAAGCAATAGCGCCGGTGTAGACGGGGTTCATCAGGATGTCCTTAATCACGGAGAAGTCCCACATATACCGCCCGTTGACCGGGTCTTTCTTTTCCCATTTGGTTGACACGTTCCGAAAGCCCCGCACCCGGTTCCAGTAGGTCGGGCATGGGATTCTTTCTTCTTCCAGCCTGCGCCGGATGTAGTTGGGGCCGTGTCCTTCCAGCGCCCACGCAAACAGACGCCGGACAATGGGGGCCGTGTCCTCATCAATCAGCAGATGGTTTTTGTCCTCCGGGTCTTTCCGATACCCAAAGGGGGCAAGGCAGCCGGTAAACTGGCCTTTCTGCGCTTTCAGCAGATAAGAGGAATGAACCTTCTTGGAAATGTCCTTGCTGTACATCTCGTTGAGGATGTTCTTGAACGGCGCAATGTCGTTGTTGTCCCGCATGGTGTCGATACCGTCATTCATGGCGATATACCGCACGCCGTTGCGGGGAAAGAAATCTTCAATCAGGAAGCCGGTCTGCAAGTAATTCCTACCCAGTCTGGACAGGTCTTTCGTGACCACAAGGTTTATCTGCCTGCGCTCGATGGCTTTCAACATCCGTTTCAGGTCGGGGCGCTCCATGTTCAGCCCCGTGTAGCCATCATCCTGATAGACTGCAACAACCTCCCATCCCTGCTTCTCGCAGTAGGTTTCCAGCATAGCCCGCTGGTTTGCGATACTGGCGCTCTCCCCGTCAAGGTCATCGTCCTTGGAAAGCCTGCAATAGATAGCCGCCCGGAAGCTGCTTGCCAGTACCATGTCCATGCCTGCATATTCAAATCCGTTCATCATAACCGTTACCCGCACAATCCAGACGGAACACGGTCACTCTGAACCTTGTCTTTATTATATCCTAAATCTTGCTTTTTCGCAAGATATTCTTTATCATTTCTCTGGCTGTATTTCTGTGCAATCAGGCTCACGAAAACGTCCGTAGCGTCCAGTTCGCCGTCAAATACTGTTGTGACATGGATTTCAGTTTTGCTTTTTGCCATAGGCAGTTACCTCCATAAATGAAATAAGCCAGACAGGAGAAGGTCGGCAACGAAGTCCGGCAACGGGCTTCAAAAAACCTCGAAAACAATCTCTGTCTGGCGGTCGGGTTATTTATTACTTTTTCTTTTATTTTTCTGTTGCTTTGGTTGTCAGAGGGGAGAAAAGCCCGCAGTTACGGGCTTTTTCCCGGCAACCGGCTCGGCAACGGGATAGCAACGGGGTCGGCAACCGGCTGTCATTTCCCCGGATTTTTCAGAAGGGAAGCTCCATCTGCTCTGTGACTTCCACAAATCCGTCCGGCGTTTTTTCACGCCCGTTGTCAGCGCCCGTTGCCGGGGTTTCCCGTTCCCAGCCCTTTTGCCTGCCGTATCCCTCAAATATCCGGGGATTGGAGAAATACTTCCATCCCGTGATACCGTGGTTCATAATGTCGTTGACCTCCCGGATTTCCCATTGTTTCGGTTCGTCAAAGGGATGGTTTAAGGCTTCCCTGAAAAGCTGCTTGGAGCATACGGCGCTGCCGGTGTAGCGGTCAAGGTACGCCTGTATCATCCTGGCCTTGGTGTCCTCCGGCATGAAATCCCGCTGGTGTTCTTTGAGGTACTGTATCATTTCGGGGGTAAAAGACAGCTTGAAATCGCCGCTTTTGTAGGTTGTCATGGCTTCCGCCCATACCTGTTCCAGATAGGCTCTGGAAGCGGCTTCATCGTCCAAAATGTGTACCTCGGCCCGTTCGGGGTAGACCATGACCGGCAGGAAGCGCCGGTTTCCGGAACGGTCAAGGGGCAGGAAGTCCAGGGCGTTGGAAGTCCCGCCGAACACGCACTGCCGCAGCCTGTCCTCCGGGTGGGTTTCGTAGGGGATTTTATAGACCTCCTTCTGGCGGCTGAGGAAAGACTTGATTTCCTCAATGCTCTTGGCGTTGGCGGTGGCAATCATCTCCGACATTTCTATTATCCAGTGGCCTTGTAACTTCCGGTACACGTTATCATCGTCCAGTTTCCGCAAATCATCGGAAAACCACTCGTCCTTTACGGCCAGCAGCCGGAAGAAGGTGGACTTTCCGGCTCCCTGACCGCCCACCAGACAAAGCATGACCTCAAATTTACAGCCGGGGCAGAACGCCCGGTGGATGGCTCCCAGCAGGAACAGCCGCAGCGATTGGAAGGTGTAGTTGTCCGTGTCGGCTCCCAGAAAGTGCCGCAGGCAATAGCGGATACGCTCTTTCCCATCCCATACAAGGCCACTTAGGTAGTCCCGGATGGGGTGGTAGCTGTTGGCGTCTGCCGCAAGATCGGCGGCGTCCGCTATCTTTTTCTCGCTTGTCAGGCCGTAGGTCTTTTCCAGATACAGCCGGATATATTTCATGTCCGTATCGGTCATGGCCTTGCTGCCGGTTCTACGTTTCCTGCCGATGGGCTTTAGAAGGTCAATGCGCTCGGTCAGGAGATTTTTCGCCGCCGCCCCGGAAAGTTCGGGGTCGTGCTGGAACACGGTCAGGCAGTTGTGAATACTGTTCCGCACGCCGCCTTTCTCGGTGCTTTCCAGCATGGCCTTGACTTCCTCAACGCTCCGGGGTGGCGGGACTTCTTGTATGGTCTGTTCTACGGCCTGCCGCAGTTCGGGCGGCAAGGTCTGCCATTCTCCGCTCAAGGTTCCTCACTTCCTTTCCGTAGCTGGCAATCAGGGCAGCCCGTTCCTCCATGTCGGAGAACAGCAGCACATCCAGCAGATATTCCACATGGGATTGTTTCTGCAAGGCTTCCACGAAAAGCGGGTGCCATTCCTCGTCCAGCGTCTTGGGGGCATAGTCCCGCTTCCAGCGGCGCAGCAGATTGTGATAGTCGGACAGTACCCGGAAGCAATACCGCTCCATGCGCTTGAATTGCTGTTCCGGGCTTTCCTGCCTTTGTCTTGGCTTCGGGCGGTGGCTCCTGCTTGGCGGCTCCCTGTCCTCATAAGGAATGGAGAAGTCCTGCGCCAGCATGAGGGCGGCTTCTTTGGGGCTGACATTTTCCAGACGGGAAACAAAGTCAATCACATCCCCGTCTGCCTGACAGCCGAAGCAATGGAAACGCCGGTCAACCTTCATGCTGGGGTTTTTATCGTCATGGAAAGGGCAGACGCACATCCCGTTTCTTCCCACCCGGACGCCGTAATGCTCGGCAGCCTGCCGGGTGGTAACAGACTGCTTCACGGCTTTAAATACGTTCAATAGGCAAATCCTCCTGAAAATAAGAAAAGCGCCTGTCATTCTCACGGGGAAAATGGCAAGCGCCTGATTGGTTAAAGTTCCATATCCTGTTTTTGCTGGCGGCGGGGCTGCTGGCGTTTCTGTTCTTCCCGCTGCTTCACGCCCTCGATGTTCCAGCTTAATTGTTCGTTGAGGGACGGCTTCTTTCCCGGCTCCGGCACAACCCGGCGCTGGTCGGGCGGCAGCACATGGTTTATCCAGTAGCGCACATCCCGCAGCAGCTTCATATCCTCCTGAACCGCCTGCAAGCCCTCATTCTTTTCCGACAGTTCCCCGGAAAGCTGCTCCCGTTCCTTCTTTAATTCTTTTGTATCGAAGGGCAATTCCTCCTGATGGGCTTTGAAAAAACGCTTGGCGGCAAGGTAGGCGTCCAGTTCTTCCCGGTGTTCGGCGGCAAATTTCTCCTTCCGGGTTTTCCAGCCGATGGAAGCGTATTTCTTGTAAACCTCTTTGTAGGCTCCGTGGTTGGCGATATGGGAAAGGGTGGTGTCGATGGCCTTTATCTGGCGTTCCGATTTTCGGATGTCAGTCTTGGCAGAAAGTATCTCCCCGCTGACTTTATCCAGATAGGCGTCAAGGCTCTCCACGGTGGAGATCTCTTTCTGCCGCAGGAAGTCAAGGGCTTCCATGACCTTGTTGAAATCGCCAACAGTGCCTTTCAGCTTCCCCTTGGAAGTCCAGCCGGTGCGTTCCTCACTCCGCATATCCAGATACCGGGAAAGCAGTTCGGGGATGGTCGGCTCCTTTGCCTGTTCCAGCGCTTCCAGCAGCGCCGCCTTTTTCTCTTTCAGGCCGGACAGCCAGCCCTTTAAGCTGCGTACCATCTGCCGGATAGACTGCATGAGGGAATTGGCGGCTTTGATGTCCCGGTTCAGGTTGCCGATGTTGGTCTGTATGCCTTTCCGTTCCAGATAGCTGACCGCTGGCCCCATGTGGACGGTGGGGATTTTATCTATCCCCTGACGTTCATAGGATTTCAGGTTCAGCCGTTCCGGGCTGCCGATGGCTTCCAGATAGCGGTTCGCCGTGTCCTGCCACGCCTGCCGCCATATCTCCCCGTACTTCTGGTCGTTCCAGTCCACGGTGTCCTCCTTGTGGCTTTTCCAGTTCCCGGACGGAAGCCGGATACGCTCGCCGTTCTCGTCAAGGTCGTACACCTTCCGGCTCTTGGGGAGCCATTTCCCGGTTTCGTCCATCGCCCGCATGGTAAGAAGGATGTGGGCGTGGGGATTGCCGTCCCCCTTGTCATGGATGGCGAAGTCGGCAATCATGCCCTTGGAAACAAAAAACTCCCGGCAGTAGTCCCGGATAAGGTCGGCGTACTGTTCTGGGGGAAGTTCCCTCGGAATGGCAAGCACGAACCTCCGGGCAAGCTGGGAGTTCCATTGTTTTTCAATCGCTTCGGCGGCATTCCACAAGGTATTCCGGTCTGCGTACTCCGGTGGGGCATGGGGCGGCAGCATGATTTCGGTGTGGACGATTTCACTTTTATGGGAATAGTATTTCTGTTTCTGGTCGTATTCGGAAAACAGCCGTTCCCCGCTCTGGTAGGCGGCGGCAGCAACGGCAGACTGGCGCTTGCTGCGCTGGACGATTTTCAAGTCAAAGTGCGGGCATGGTGGCATGACGGATTGTGGCCTCCTTTCTCCCGGCGTCCGGGCAAAGAAAAAGCAGGAAACCGTTCCATGATTTCCTGCTTGGTGATGCCGCCGATGGGCGGCAAATTGTTTAGTTGTCTAAAATCGAAATTACATATTAAGTATGGCCGCAATCGCTTCTGGTGCATCTTTGTTAATTTCATGGCCTGCACCGGGGACAATTTGCAAAGTTGCATGGGGAAGTAACTCATTTAACTTTTTCGATGCTTTTATATTGGCACTATCTTTTTCGCCGCATACAATAGTGACAGGACAAGTAACCCCGTTTAATTGTGAAGTGAAATCTAATGACCGCATCGAGTGTGACAGCTTAATCGTATCGCTTTTTGATAATCCCATGCTATCAAAACTCTTGCTGGGCATACAGCGGAACAAGAAATTTTGAAAATCTATCAGGAATGTTGGTACTTTGTATTGTACGCCGATTAAGACCAACGATGCTACTTTATCCCCATGACGAATAGCGAAATCAAGGGAAAGCAGCGCCCCTAACGAGAGGCCACAGATACGAAGCGGCTCTGTTACATTAGAATACTGCCGTTCCAGTTCAGCCAAAATCCGGGAATAGGATATTTCATTTCCTATTGAAGAAAAAAGCTCCGGGCACTCAACATTGGAAGTTGAAAGTTGACGGACTACCTCTTTCCAGTCTTGCGCTGTTTGCCCCAATCCGTGTAAAAGAACTGTTTTCATTTTTTGTCTGTTACATCCCCTTTCCTATGATAAAGCAAATAATCTACCCCAAAGCACACAAGAGAAAGCGCAAGGGTGATCCCGCTGTTGAATATGTCAGACGTAAAATCAAACTGGACTTGTGGCAAAAAGTAAGCTGAAATATGGGTAATCGCAATCGGTACTGGTATCAAAACCAGCAGGGCAAAACCAAATGCCCGCCACAAATTTTTCCTGTACTTTCGGAAAATCCCGTATATTATCCAGATAGCGGCAATCGCAATCAGCGTTATGCAAATGCCCAATGTGAATATAACCGACTTATTCAATAGCAAGGACAATATTGCCAGTAGTGGAATAGGGATGGCACTGACTACAACTAAGGTTTTCAAAACAATCTTTGTTCTGGAAATCAGGCTTGGAAGTATCATAAGCCATGCAGCTATGATTGAAACAGCGGCAATCAATGACCATGATAATCTGTCCGAAGTAAAGTAGTCGCAGATCAGGCATACACAGCCAGCAATCAACGCTACCGCAGAAACGATTACCAAAATAATACGCTTGCCTCGTTCCGATAAACGATAATTACGTTTCTTATATGGTAACTCGTCTGGTACGGTCATTTCATCTTTAATAAGATAGTCAGAGGACACATTGAAAATGTCGCTAAGCTGGGCTATAAAATCCAAATCAGGGAGCGATTGTCCCAATTCCCATTTTGAAATCGTCTGTCGTGTAACTGTTACTTTTTCAGCAAGTGCCTCTTGCGAAAGTCCCCGCTGCTTTCTTAATTTTTGTATTTTCTCTCCGAGGGTCATAGTACCGTTTCCTCCTGCTATTTGATTTTGAAAAAATCATAGCAAATAAGGCGTTTTATTTCTACCAACACAGGCAGGAATCGCCGCAACGAACCATTGCGGTGCCGCTTTTAACGCATAATCAGCTATTTCTTTGATTATATCAGCGCAAGCAGATTTTTGAAACATTGTATTTGTAAACACGGGGAGAAAACTTACAGCGCAAGGTGTTCCCGGGCGGCAAGTCCACAAAGGGGTAGCTGGCGGCAGCCAGCGCAGGGGAAGTGTAGCTTCCCCTGTGATGATTGGAACAGATTGAAAATCTGCGGAAATCATCCGCTCCCTGCAAGGGGCTTCCGGCAGGACGCAACGCACCGGCTCGACCGGTGTATAGTTGCGCCCTCTTTCAGAGGGGCAGTCCACGGGCTGCGGCTCTGGAAGCGATTATGACCGTTCCCGGTCTGGCTCTTTTCTCTTGAGATGTGGCTTTTCTGTCCTCGCCAGTGTCTTGGCTTCGGCAAGCCTGCGCCGGATGGAATTGTCCCGCTTCTGGATAAACCGCTGCTTCGTGTCAGCGATAAAGCGGCGGCACTCCGGCTCCGGGATGGCGTCCAGCTTTTGGATGGTACTCTCCACAATCTCCCTTGTCTGCCGGTCACGGATAACCGGCACGATTTCTTTCAGCCCCGCAAGGGTTTCTTCCTTCGTACCGGCGGCGTACTGATAGACCATAGACAACTCGTCTTTAGAAAAATTCATCTTCATTCTGCGCCCTCCCTCTCTGTGCCGTTTCCGGCAAATACTTTTTCCATAAGCTGACGGGTGCTGTCCTGACGGAACAGCAGCTTCAAAAACAAACTGACCTGTTCATCCGTGATGACTTCCGGGTGGGGAAGGTAGCTTTCCAGCATGGCGGCTCTGGTGCAAAGCCGGTGCGTCCGTTCCTTCCGTGTCAACGTCTTTATCTGGCGTTCCAATATCTTTTCTTCATGCTGCGCCCTCCGCAGCTTCTTTTCTGTTTTCTCTATCTCCTGATTGAGTGCTTCCAGCTTTTCATTCATAAGCGGCTGTCCTCCTTCTTGGGAATGAGTACATATATCTTGTTGGGTTCCCCGAAGCCCTGACGCACTCGCAGTATCAGTCCGGCGTCCTCCAATTCATTCAGGGAACGCTTCACGGTCATGGTACTGCGGGCAAGTGCCGCCGCCAGTTCCACGATGGGGAAATGGATAAATAAAATCCCGTTGGCGTCCTCTATGCCGGACAGGAAAATAATATCCAACATCCGGGCGTACATGACCTTGGCGGTGCTGCTGATCGGGAGCCGCAGCATGGCTCTCGGCAGCGGCATACAGGGCGGCAGGGTAGTGTCTGCGGTCATAAATTCAACTTCCATTCAATCGGTGTCCTCCTTTACTTTTCGTTTTGAGCGTTTGGAAAGATAATGGGGGCAGTCCACAATGACCGCCCGGAAACTTTGCTTGCAAGTGCGCTGGCATTTCCGGCAAAGGTCGTTGTACGTTACCCGCCCCCGTTCATTGAGGAAGTAGGACAGTTCCAGCTTCCTCTTTTTCGGCATTCTCGGCATGGTGCCTCCTTAAACAAAAATCCGCCCATTTCAGCCGTAACAGCCGCAATAGACGGATAGCAGATTTTAGTGTCGTGTTTCGGGGCGATTTTCGGGGAAAAAGCGGCCATAGAACCGCCCGGAAATTCCCCGAAGTATTACGGATAGGGCAGACTACACCCTATCGGATTGTTGTGTTTCGGTATCAATTCGGTGTTCATTTTCGCCGGTTCTCCCTGATGTCGTTCCTGCCCCTGGCTCTCACAACGGCGTTTCGCTCCCTTTGGTACGCTCGTTGCGGTCAGGGTTCCTCCATTTCCCTTCCGCAAGTCATTGCGCTACATCGCCGGGGAGCATATCCCATACAGGCCGGTCATTCGATTGGAATAATCCATCGATGAACTAAGCCCATTATGGCACATTTTTGAGCCTTCTCCCGTATATCCACAAAGTAGGAAAAGCGCCCCGAAATCGAAAATTTCCATGATTGCGGAACGGGTATGGTATAATGGGATTGACGGCGGCAGCCAGCCGCAGGAAGGAGCGATGTATCTATGAAAACCCGCATTTCCGTACAGGAACGCCTGAAAGATTTACGGGTGGAACGGGGCTTAAATCTGGAAGAACTGGCGCAGGAAACCGGTATTTCAAAATCAGCCCTCGGCAGCTATGAAAACGACAACGATGAATACAAGGAAATCAATCACGGCAGCCTGTTAAAGCTGGCAGACTTCTATCAGGTGTCCGTTGACTATCTGCTCGGCCTTACCAACAACCGGAAATATGAAAACACGCCGATAGAAGAACTGCATTTGAGTGATGAAGTCGTGGAACTGCTGAAAAGTGAACGCTTCAACAACCGGCTGCTGTGTGAGATTATCTCCCATGAAAAATTCAAGGAACTGCTGGCAGACGCAGAAATCTATGTGGACGGGATGGCAACCATGCGTTTCCATGACATGAACAGCTCGCTGGCCGCTGTGCGGGCTATGATACTGGAAGCACATCCCGAAGCGGTGGCAGACCGGGCAATCAAAGTATTGGAAGCCGGTCAGGTAGAGGAAGAAGATTTTTTCTGCCATGTGACGCACAAAACATGGGATGTCATTCTCCACGATATACGCAAGGCGCACGAAAATGACAACGAAAGTGCGCCGGATACCACGCCTGCCGATGAACTGATACGGGAAGTACAAAAGGCCATGCAATCGCCGGGGGACAGGGTTCAGCAATTCACGGAGATATTCTGCAAGGCGTTCCGGCTTAAATATAAGCGGCTCTCACAAGAGGAACGAAGCCTTTTGAAGAAGCTGTTCAAGAAATCCCCGCTGATAAAACAGTCCGGTATGAACTTCCGGCGCAGGCCGTGGAAATGAAAAACTGCCGTTGTGGGAATGGGTGTTCCTGCAACGGCAGCTTGATTATATATGAATTTGGAAATTCTGAAACTTAAACACTCCATTTCCCTGTTTAAGTTTTCCGGCTCTCTCTAATTGTGCAAATCCGGCTTCAATATCAGCTATCAAAGAAACGGGAATATCCAACTGATGGTGTCCGGGCAGAACTTTTTTTATATTATATTTCCGTATTCGCTTTATAGATTGATAGAATAGTTGCGGGTCGGTAGTGGGGTAAAATGCGTCCAGGCTTCCCTTGTATATCAAATCCCCGGAATACAAATAGTTTCGTTCTGGTTCGTAAAAGCAACAATGTCCGGGAGAATGTCCCGGCGTGTGAACAACTTGAATTTCCCGCTCGCCTAAATTTAGAAAATCGCCATCATGCAAAATTTTTTGTGGGATACCTTGAAAAATCTGATAAGCGTCAATATCAAAATCTCTTGGAAAATCACAAGGAAGCCTTGTCAAATTATTCTTCACAACTTGCAACGGTATCGGAAACCTGACTGATAGCCAGTCCTTTTCCGCTTCATGTACGGCGATATTATCAAAATACTTATGCCCGCCAATGTGATCCCAATGAACATGAGTTGTAACTGTCATAACAGGCAACTTTGTCAGAGAGTCCACAATTCTACTGATGTTGGAAACGCCTAAACCTGTATCAATGAGAATAGCATATTTTTCTCCACATAATAGATAACAATGCGTTTCTTCCCAGTGCTTGTATTCGCTAATAGAGAATGTATCACGGTCTATTTGCTCAATGGTAAACCAATTATTGTCCATTTCGCGCGCCTTCCTCGTCAATTTGATATTTCATCTTCTTTATCCTGTTCTAATTCAATCACATCTAAAATGCCACAATTTAGGGCTTCGCAGATACGAACCAGCGTTTCCATGCTGATATTTTTTCCCTTACCCATGTTGGCAATCATATTTGTGGTAAGACCGGCGGCAATCCGCAAGTCCTCCTTCCTCATATTGCGCTCAACCAGCGTGTGCCAGAGGGGTTTATAGCTTATGTGCATTTATCCTCCTGCCTTTCTCCCGGTTCCGGGGTTCCTGTTCCCATTATATCAAAGTTCTTGCTATTCCACAAATATTTCTTGACACAACCGCCGGTTCCGTCTGGATTGTGCTTTTCCTTTCTTTTCTTGATTACATCTACTTAGCCATAAGCTGCTTCGTAGGCTGTGGAGAAAGTGGCGGCACAGAAATACAATGCAGAGTTGTAGGACACAAATCTTATTGAGAAATTTTATCGTTGACACTGCGGGATAACAGAAATATAATCAAAAGAATTAAAGAAATGCTCGCAGGAGGTACATAATATGTTAAAGTGTTTACAGCGCGTGAATTGGAAAAAAGTAGGACTTTTTGCTGCCGGTTTTGCATTTGGAACTGCCGGAGTTAAGATTTTATCCAGCAAAGATGCAAAGAAGGTATATACAAATTGTACTGCTGCCGTATTAAGGGCAAAAGACAGTGTTATGAAGACTGTCAATACAGTCCAGGAAAATGCAGGAGATATTCTTGCGGATGCCAAGGCAATCAATGAAGAAAGAGCAGCCAAGGAAGCAGAAGAATTTGAGGATGTCAAAGAAGATACTGAAGAAGCAGAAGAATCCGAGAAATAGAAAAATATTATGAAGTTTATAATACGACATGAATCAGATAAGCGGATGAGAGTTCATTTCGCAGTCAGTAGAATGACATATAAAGAAGCGGATATTTTGTTGTATTTTCTTAATAATACTAAAAATATCACTTTTGCAAAGGTATATGAAAGAACTGCAGATGCGGTTATAGAATACAAGGGAAAACGGACAGATATAATCAACACATTGAGACGTTTCCACTATGAAGATATCGAGGTGCCCGCAGTAATTACAGATAATTCCAGCAGACAGGTTAATGCGGAGTATCAGGAAAAACTTGTAACAAAAATTGCACTGCATTACGCAACCAGATTTTTCATACC
>ENA-OUQO01000416-OUQO01000416.1-human-gut-metagenome-genome-assembly--contig:-NODE-416-length-14409-cov-17.871743_pt1 | contig 14409 bp, 7 predicted proteins | sample MGYA00237944_ERZ548825 | MGnify/ENA primary metagenome ERZ548825 (study PRJEB26490, sample SAMN05194700) | human gut metagenome | biome: terrestrial biome; feature: human-associated habitat; material... | reverse complement strand
TACTGACACACCAGTTGGGAGAGTAGGTCGCCGCCGTACTTCGGGGAGCCCCGACATCGATAAGATGTCGGGGCTCCTTTTTTTTACTTTCTCCTGTATTCTTCCAATGCTTTCTCAAGGACAATGCGTAACTGAAAAACTCCACGTCCGCTCTTGTGCGCCCATTGACGACATTTGATGCTGTTATCGTTGCTCTATAGCTCCGTTTGCCCCTCTCTGGCAACCTTTGTATGGTTTTTCATCGCCTATAATCTACTTTCAGTAGCTCTCTCTTCTGCGGGTACACCCGGCAGCTTTCCATAACCGCCTGTCAGTCACTATGTGAGCATCCATCCGCTGATATTCAATTATTTACACATTGCCGCTAGTCAAATTTGACCGGCGGCGTTTTGTAACGTGCTTATACTCTGTAATTTCCTGATTACGCACAATTTCTTTTGTATCCACGTTTACATACGCTGACCTTTGCATACGCTCATACAAGTTTACAATCAGCACAGTAGGCCATATTGTGACCGCTCTGTATATAAATTGTATGTAAATTATTCACCCATAAATAATTAATGCTATGTTAAAAATCTCTAAAGACGGTGTCTCCGTCATCGCTGTGCTCGACAGGCGCAGAGCAAAGAAATCAGGTGTGTTCCCGGTCAAGATCGAGGTTGTCTACAGTCGTATCCAAAAGTATTACCCGACAGGTGTCGATCTTCCTGCATCAGAGTGGAAACGAATATCCTACTCCAAGAGGATGCCGGAGTGTCACGCGGACATCATCACGAAATTCAATCAGATAAGCTCGGAAGTTGAAGCGTTGCTTGAGAAAGGCACCTTCTCTTTTGAAGCTTTGGAGGCCAGGATGGGTAAACCCGTTGATAAGACGTTAAACGCGGCGCTTGAGTCGATGATGGCCAAATTTCACACTGAGGGGAGGATAAACTCCTATTATCGCTGCCGCACAACTCTTAAGAGTGTCGAGCGATTTGCGGGTAAGGAAATTCTGTTCAGCAAGTTATCCGTCTCCTGGTTCAATGCCTTCGAGTGTTTTCTCAAGAAGGAGAACAAGGCCATAACCACAATAAGTATCTATATGAAGACCTTGCGTTGTGTGATGAACGATGCTGCAGCCGCTGGTCTCGTCAAGGAATCGATGTTCCCGTTCGGCCGCGGTAAGTACATCATACCCAAGGGCAGTTCCAGAAGCCTCGCCCTCTCGTACGATCATATTCGTAAAATCGTGGAATATAAAGGATCCGCCTCCCGCGAGCGCTACCGCGACCTTTGGCTCTTCTCCTACCTTTGCAACGGCATCAATTTCCGTGATATGCTATTCCTTAAATATAAGAATATCATAGACGGCGAGATCTGTTTCCTTCGCTCCAAGACAGCGCGCGTCTATGGCGGATCTAAGGTTATCCGCGCGGTGATTACCCCTGAGATGCTTGATATCCTTCATCGTTGGGGCAACCCCTATGACGGCAATCCGGAAACCTTCCTTTTTGAATATGCCGAAGGAGCGAACGATATGCTTTCGATCTCCAACACTGTCCGGAAGGTCATCAGTATGTGCAACAACGCCCTTAAGAAAATCGCCGAGGAGTTGGGCATCCCACCGTTCACGACCTATTCGGCAAGACATAGCTTTGCCACCGTCCTCCTGCGTCAAGGCGTGGATCTCACGTTCATCTCCGAATCCCTTGGCCACTCCAGCCTTATGGTCACCGAGCACTACCTCGGAGGTTCGGACCGCCTTGACAGAATGCGCAATGCACGCCTTCTTACCAACTTCTGATGACCCTATGAATATGCAAATTGTATGTCCTTGAGCTTTTAGGACATATTCAACCATTATTGTACGTACGTGGAATGACTCTATTTGGTCGGAATGACTGTTCCTCCCAGTAATAAATATGTTTTAATGTACCCAATAAGGGGCACACACTAACACAACGACAAATATATGAGTTTAATTTTTCATAAGCAAGATTTTTTGTAAAGAAATCGCCTAAAATCCTACAAAAAATTATTTGTCACTGGGAGTGATAATGACGAGAGAATTTGACGCCAAATAAGGCATAGAGGAGAGCGAAAGGCGCTATTGAGTTTTAACTGATGATAACTATAAACATTTAAGTTCAATCTATACATTTTATTTTTTTTTGTTATGAACAAAAAGTTGATCAATTCTTTCCTGCTTGGAGCCTCATTGGTTCTGTCTGCAGGTGCTTTCGTATCCTGTCAGGATTATGAAAGCGACATCAACGACCTTACCGATCGCGTGAGTGCGGTTGAGAAGGTGTCTAAGGAATTGCAGGCCCTTATTCAGAAGGGATCTGTGATCACTAATGTGGAGTCCACCGCAACGGGTGTCAGAGTGACATTGAGCGATGGCAGCACATTCGATCTCACCAATGGTACCAATGGCAAGGATGGTAAAAACGGTGCCGATGGCAAGGATGGCAAGCCGGGAAGTGTGGTAACAATCGGTTCGGATGGTTACTGGTACATTGATGGTGTCAAGACCGACTACAAGGCTCAGGGTAAAGACGGCAAGGACGGCAAAGATGGCAAAGACGGTGTTGACGGCAAGGATGGCAAAGACGGTAAGGATGGCAAAGACGGCAAGGACGCCACTGGCATCTATTACTATCCTGGCACCGAGGGCGCTGAGAACGGTTTCTGGGTAAAGGTTACCGTTGTCGGTGGCAATGAGACCAAGGAAGTGACCACATTGAGGTGGGCTCCAAAGGAGGAAGACCGCATTGGCGTTGTCTGGACTGACGGCCAGCTTAAGCTGACTAACGTAAAGGGTTATGATGGTACTCTTGTGATTGACCTTAACGCCGATCTCAAGGCTCTCGTCTTTAAGCCTGAGATGGTTCTCGACGGTCAGAACGCGATGGAGTACATCTACATTCCTTATCAGCCTGTGACTGTAAGAGGCGAAGCTGTAAGTGAAAAGCACGCTCATATGCGTCACACCGCTGACGGTTGGGAGAATGTCGAGAACACCTACACTGTAAAAGCTACAACAAGCCATAGTGGGGTTGCCTACCTTAACCCTACCTATGACAAGCTTTACAGCCTTGACCCTTCAAATGCGATTGTGTCTGAATACACACAGAAAAACCTTGGGACAGTGTCTCAGGATCCTGATTTCGTGAAGACAAGGGCTGCAAGCGTTCCTAACTACGCTTCAAATCCAGCCGCGGCTGCCCCTAAGGCTACATTCCTTGATGTGAAGGACGGTATTATGCACGTCGGCATCACAATGAAAGGTCAGCTGGTAAAGACTCAGGAAGAGGCCAACCCTTATCAGGCGTTCTCCTTCTACAATCACAAAGCTGACAAGAGCAAGATCACTGATCTCGCCGTCACAGCTCCTTTGGGAGAGGGCAAAGAGACAATCACCTCTACCTGGGCTTCTGTCTATGCTTCGCAGATGGTGTTCGAGAGCCTCTCATACACAGACTTCGCAAAGCAGTACACTTATGTTGACCCAGAGCACAATTACACCTCTTGGTCTTATGTGAACGGCAAGTTCGTTCAGAAGATCAACGAAAAGGGTAGGCTTCTTGGTGAAGGTACTGATGCTCACAAGACTCCTGTAGAGGGCGGTATGCATCTTTATCATAGTGTACACGACGCGGCGCAGATGGTAGCGACCCTTGAGCTTGCGTACGACAGCGAGACTGGTCTCAACCTTAACAAGCTTGTTGACGCTGACGTTATCTACAACTCTTGCCGCTCTTGGAACGATAACAACATCAAGACCCGCACCGAGGCTCAGCTTAAGGAGCTTGGTATGAAGTTCAATTTTGTTCAGGTTCCGTTCGCTGTAGGTGAGAATGGCACAGAGCAGACCCAGAACCATAGCATTCTCGACAAGAGGGCTGATGGCACTTACATCGTTGCCTGTGGCGTCAAGTCCAACAGCGACACCAATCCAGTGGCTTGCGAGCCGGATCCAAGCAAGGTTGGTAAGAACGCTCCTAAGTCTATCGTCGGCAGGACTCCGCTCATCCGTGTTGAACTTAAGGACACTGTCAACAATAAGATTGTCGAGGAAGGTTACATCAAGTTCATCATCGTTGAGCCAGAGAGACCTATCATCACAAAGACATTCGATCTTGGTTACTTCTACTACAAGTGCACCGATCAGTTCCAGACCGCTACCTGGCACGCCATCGAGCAGAAGGTTCTTGATGAGGGTGTTGATATGGGCAAGGAGACATTCAACCTGCTCTATGAGGCTGTGAAACTCCCTGCTGATTCTGACGATCCTAATAGCCCTGAGAGCGAGTTCGCTCAGTGGGAGCCGACCGGAAAGACGGACATCTATGGCCAGCCGACCTTCAAGCTCACCAACAAGCCTGTAGGTAAGATCTATGAGCTCAAGGATCCTGATCACGAGACTACAAACGTAATCAGAATTGACCTGACCCGCGCTGACTTCGTGAACTGTGTTACCGATAAGACTTACCCTGTCGTTGAGGAACTCAGATACATCAAGTTCATCCCGAGAAAGGGTCTGGGCAACACCAACTTCAACCGTGAGCCTGTATATCTCCCTGTAAAGGTTACCTTCGCTTATCCTAAGGCTGTGATGGCCAACAAGATTCCTAAGTACTGGTACGCTGACAACAGCTTCAACCCTGCCAACGATGTTCTTGCGAAGGATCAGCTTAGAAACATCCACGGTAATGTCGAGGCTCCAGGCAACGAGGTTGACATCAAGGAGGCGAACTGCGACTTCAATGTTTACCTTGACGAGCGCTTCGCAAAGACCACCATCGGACATTCATTTGGCAATGACTGGTCATCTGATTTCGTATTCGGTGTAAATGACAACGCTCCTACTATCTCAATACAGCCTGATGCATTCACTCCATCAATGGCTTGGAATGTTCCGGCTAACTTCCCTACATTCAAACAGAGTGAGCTTCGCTATGTCTATTACTTCACCCTTGCCAACAATGGTAAGAGCGTCAAGGGCGCGAGCGGTAAGACATATAAGCTTTCTGTCGCCAACACTGTTGACATCACCAAGCCTGCGGCAGCCGTTTCTCTCTACACTGACAATGTCAAGTATGAGTACAAGAACACTGTCCTGAAGGCTGGCAACGAGGTGATCGCGAAGATTGAGTACTTGGCTAAGGGTACTGAGTTCGGCGAGGAAGCCTCACGTGATTACGAAGCAAGGCTCGTGATCCCAAGCAACTCTGAGGCCGCGAAGGATCTGATCAACCTCCCTGAGGGCAAGAAGTCTTTGTCTATCAATGATGCTGAATCAGTTGCCAAGTTCTTCAAGGCGACATTTGATGTCAACCTCGGCGTGGCTGTCTTCAACAAGGAGTGCGGTGCTTATATGCCGCTGAAGGACAACACCTTCAATGTTGAGCTCCTGAAGCCGGTTTATGTTGAGCCTAAGGGTCCTGCTGTATTCACTGACGCTGTTGATAACGGAACAACGATTTCCCTCTTCGATCTTGTTGAGTTCTATGATTGGAGGTCTATCGGTACCGCAAGCGACTATGTATTCAGAACCCATAGGACGACTGACCTCTACAAGTACTACAATGTGGATCTCATCACTGTTAATCCAGAAGACATCAAGACTGACCTTTCCGGTGAGTTCAAGTCTCTGAAGGAGTACAGCAATGGCGTTGAGTTCCAGGTTCTTGACGGAACAATGACCCGTATTGACAATGGTCACGTTGTCCCTGACGGCCATACATCCAAGCCTAAGAATGATGCTTATAGCTACGATTTCCTGAGGTATAAGAACAATACCGCCACCGTTGTCAGCTTCAAGGTTCAGATCCCTGTCAGAATCCACCACAAGTGGAGCCAGAAAGACCTTGTTGTTTGGGTTGAAGGTACTGTTAACAGGACTGAAGGCAATTAGTTCATAATTGATTAATCTATCGATTTCCCCGGTTTGCGAAAACGAGCCGGGGATTTTTTCTTCAATGAACTTGACCATCATATTAATAATACACTGAAGTGCTGATGATGAGAAAGATAGTTTTGATTTGTTTGTTTGTGATCCTCGGTGTGTCCGGAATATCCACCTCGACAGCTGCCGCGCATCCTGAAGACCGGCAGGATATTCATTCAAGAGATTTCCGCCCGGAGTGGTTTGTCCAGGTTCTTGGTGGAGCGGCATATTCGTTGGGAGAGGCTGACTTTGTACGCCTTCTTTCACCCGCGGCTCAAGCCTCGGCCGGATGCCGCTTCAGCCGCTTGTTTGGCGCAAGGGTCGCTTTCAGTGGTTGGCAGGCCAGGAACCGGTACAACTATCCTCGTTTCGACTACTCCTGGAACTATGCGCGGTCCAGTGCGGAGATTGTCTTGGATGTCACGTCTGTGCTCGCCGGCTGGCGTGAGGGTCGCCTTGTCAGCCTGAATCTCTTTGCCGGAGGTGGGGCAGCGGTCGGCTTCAGGAACTTGGATGCCAACCGTGCCCGCAGGAACAATCCGGATTTCCAAGGTTTGGAAAAATTATGGACAGGGACTAAGTTTTTCTGGGCGGGGAGGGGAGGCCTTGAGCTTGACCTGCGTCTTGCCCGCAGTCTGTCCATTTGCCTGGAGGCGGACGCTGGAATATTCCCGGATGACTTCAATTCAAAGGTTGGTAAGGATGACGGCTTCGACTGGCAGTTTAATTGTCTTGTCGGATTGAAATTCGCCCTTGGAAGATGAAAGGCGGAAATTCTGGGTCTTCGTTCAAGTCCAACTGATGGAGAATATGCTGATTTTTCAGGCTCGTCTCATAAGAAATGTTAAATTATATATGGATACTATTAATCTACAATGAATACGATGAAGAAATATTTCAAGGTGTGCGCTATGCTTGCCGCCGCGGCGCTTCTCGCACTGTCATCGCTGATGTCGTGCTCGGACTATCAGGATGAGATCAACAATCTCGGAAAACTATACGAGGAACACGAGCAACGCCTCAAGAAACTGGAGGATCTGACCGAAAATTTCGGTAAACAGCTCCAGAGTCTGGCCTCTTTGGTCAATGCTCTGGAAGGAGGAGACAATATCAAGTCTGTCGTGCCGATTGAGAATGGTTACACAATTTATTTCAACAAACAGGAACCGATAACAATCACCAATGGCAAAGATGGCCGGAATGGACTTGACGGAATGACTCCGGACATCTCGATCAGGCTGGATTCTGACGGATGCTACTATTGGACGCTGAATGGCGAGTGGCTTTTGTCCGGAGGACAGAAAGTCCGTGCCAACGGGAAGGATGGAGCAAAAGGCGAAGACGGTGAGAAAGGCGACAAAGGTGATAAAGGAGACAAAGGTGATTCCGGCAGTGCGAGCGGGGCTCCGATGCTTCGCATCAATTCCTCCACGAATGAATGGGAGGTCTCCGCGGACGGCGGCAAGACTTGGACTACCACGGGAACCAAAGCGACAGGGCCGCAAGGAGAGAAGGGAGATAAAGGCGATACGGGAGACAAAGGAGATAAGGGTGACAAGGGCGATAAAGGTGATAAGGGCGACAAGGGCGATGCCGGCAGTTCCGGTGGCTCCGGCTTGTTCTCCGGCGTTAAACTCTCGGATGACGGAAAGACCTTGATACTCACAATGTCAGATGGCACAGTCTATAATATCCCTATTGCCGTGAATGAACCAGAGCCGGAAGAAAAGTACATCTGGGTGGGTGGTAACTTGGTTGACTCCAACAATGCGTCCAGTGTCGGAGGTGTTTGGCTTAAGAAGGGAAAGGTCTCGTATGACTTTGAGTCGAAAGTCCTTACGCTTCAAGGAGTGGAGATCGAGACTACCCTTGACAACGTCGGCATCAAATCGGAGGTGGACGGCTTGACCGTCAATGTCATCGGAACCTGCTCGATCAAATCCTCATCTTCTGCCATCAACGCGCTTGCTGACATAAGGATAACCGGCAGTGGAACCCTTAGCCTGGTGGGGACAGTCGGGATAATGTTGCAGCCGGCATCATCGGTCACAATCTCGGATGCTGATGTCAGAGTGAAAGGCAAGTGGGGAATCACCAGCCCTCAGGGTGGCGATGGCTACCTGAAGGTCGAGGGAACGAGGACATATCTTGCCGTGGAAGGCACTTCCGGCTCTATAGCCGAGATTGAAGGTTTAGGATTGGACGGATGTAAGATCACCGTGCCTGAGAATGCGGTCTTCGACGATTATTATGGTTCTGTCGTTGTGGATGGTGAGGTCGTGAAGTCGCTTGTGGAGATCAAGAGTGTGTATGATCTTTCCATTGGGGGCGAGAAAGTTTCCGCTGACAATGCCGCCAGTGTCACAGGAGCGTGGCTGAGAGGAGGCGGTGTCTCCTATGATGTGGCTTCCAATACCCTTACGCTGACCAATGCCGAGATTGTCTCCTCCACGACCGGAATCGTGTCTTCCATTGAGAATCTCAAAATCCGCGTGAGCGGGAAATGTGACATAAGCTCGGCCGGCTCCGCAATAGAGTCAGCCGGTTCTTTGAATATTCTTGGATCGGGAATCTTGAGCCTGCACAGTGATTCCGGCAGTGGAGTGGCACTCGCCGAGAATGGAGCCAGACTCACAATCAGCGGCTGCAAGGTGAACGCAGTCGGCACCAGAGGTCTGTCTGGCCTCGCTGACGGCCTGTCTTATCTCTCGGTGACCGGTGCGGACACGGAAGTCACGGCCGCTGGAGCGTTGGGCTCGGTGGTGAATTTTGATGCATTGACTCTTGACGGCTGCGTCATTTCAGTTCCGGAAGGAGCGAAGTTCGATGCCTCCAACCGTGGGGTCGTCCAGAACGGCGTCATTGTCACATCGAAAGTCGTGATAGGAAAGGAGTCCACATACGATCTTTGGATAGGCGGTGTCAGGGTAACCGCTGAGAACTCCGCCAACATAACAGGATCCTGGCACGGAGGTGGCTCGGTCTCCTACAGCGCCGCCAGCAACCTGCTGACTTTGAACAATGCGACAATCAGGCTGACCGATGAGTCCACAATCGGGGTGGATTCTCGTATTGATGGACTGAAGATCCACGTCAGCGGCACGTGCTCCGTGGTCTCAAAGGCTCCGGCGATGTCAGTGTCCGGGTCTGTCACGATAATTGGTGGCGGTGTGCTGAATCTGGAAAGTGAGGGATGCGGTTTGTCCTTGACCGCCAAGAACTCAAGGTTTAATGTCGCCAAGGCTACAGTCAATGCCAAAGGTAAGTGGGGTATTGTCGGCGGAAAGGCCTACAATGCTTATCTGGAGCTATCCGATGCCGATGGAGTCCTGTCGGCGGAAGGCTCCGAAGGTTCAATAGTGGACATCGCAGGAATATCTCTGCCAGATGGCTGTGCCATCACGTCTCCAGAAGGGGTGGTTTTCGATGCCGCTAAGAAAACGGTGGTGACGAGCTCTGGTGAGATTGTCAAGGAGAGAGTTAGGATCGGCAAAAAGTAAAAGCCGGAATCTCTTGCAAGTCAAGCCATTTCATCTTGATCCGTTTAACGGTCGGATGAAGTGGCTTTATCCGTTATCCCTCCTTCTGTGACCACGCCTCTTACCCTAAGGATTGTTTGGTAGGAACTAGAGGAAACGGACACAGAGATGGATTTGTCAAAGTTCCCTGTCCCTATACGATTGGAAAATAACACCTTGAGCTCGCCGCTCTCTCCCGGTTTTATTGGCTTTTCCGACCACTCCACCTGCGTGCAGGCGCAAGATACGATCACTTTTTGTATGACAATCGCCGCATTGGAGTTGTTCCTATACTTGAATATGCAGGTTTGTGGTCCGTCACTTTCGGAAATCATGCCGAAGTCGTGCACCTTGTTCTCGAACGTCAGCGTTTTTGCCACCACCACACCTTGACCTTGCGCTGTCGCGGTGGGATTGATTCCAACCGGCCGCGTTTGTGCCGCCAGCAGCAGAACTCCAGACAGAAGATATTCAATAACAGTTGTTGCTCTCATCTTTTAAGGTTTTTGCCCGGTCTCTTTCCGGCTATAGCTTCCATTGATCGCCGCTGAGACTGCCGATGCGGTTGTGTCATTGGGCACAGAAACTGACGTTCCACCGCCAAATACGTATGCAAAACGTATGTCGGCGGCAAAACCCTACCTATTAATATGTCTGTTCGGAATGCCTGCACAAGTGCATCTGGAAGAAAAAGCGGTGTCACTCGTAGTAATAAATGGATTCCACCCTCTTTTTTCTCATTTTCTGACTAAAAAATCTTGCTTATGAAAAATTAAACTCATATATTTGTCGTTGTGTTATTATGTGCCTACGAATGGGCACCTAAAAACATATTTATTACTACGAGTAACATGTTTAACTTTTTTATTAACTAATTATCCTTTATGAAACAATTTTTCAGATTGGTTTCGATGTTGGCCATTGCTGGGCTGACATTTGCGTACACCAGCTGTACTGATTATTCAGAGGACATCGACAAGACCAACAATCGCGTCGATAATCTGGAGACCAAGTTGGCTGATGTAGAGAAACAGGTAGCGTCTAACAAGGCCGCTATCGAGGATCTTCAGAAGGCAAAGGCTGAGGCCGAGGCTGCCATCAAGGCCCTTCAGGAGACCGTTGCCACACTTGAGACTAAGGAGGATCACAAGAAAGATGTGGATGCTCTTAAGTCTACCATCGAAGGCCTTAAGGGTGATGTCAAGGCTCTTGAGACCAGAATCAAAGCCATTGAGGACAAGCTTCCTTCTTATGCCACTCTTGAGTATGTTAACGCCACTTTTGCCACAAAGGAGCAGATGGCTGCCGCTAACGAGGAGATCGGTAAACTCGACGCTCGCCTTAAGATCGCTGAAGGTCAGCTTAAGACTCTCTCTGACAAGTATGATTCAGACCTTAAGATCTCTGAGATCATCACCAAGATCGACACCGCTCAGAAGGCTGCCGAGGCTGCCCAGAAGACCGCTTCCGAGGCTCTTGGTAAGGTTGACGCTCTTGTTGAGGCTCTCGGTGTTTACGCTGAGAAGGGAGTACTTGAGGCTAAGATCAACGCTTTGGGTGATGAGGATGCCAGACTTGACGAGGTTAAGCTCAACATCGCTGACTTCGACAGGTACTTCGATGGGGCTATCGAGAAGGCTTGCAAGGAAGGCGGTGAGGTTTACGAGACCGTTTACAAGCCACTTGAGAAGAAGATCTCTGATGTTGACGCAAGGCTCACTACTGTAGCCAACGCTCTCAACGCCAGAATCAGCAAGCTTTGGGGTGTCTTCAACACCGAGCTGAGAAGCCTTGTTTTCGTTCCTGGTCTTTATGTTGATGGTATCGAGGCTGTTGAGTATTGCTATGGTGTCTTTGGTGCCGTTAAGTTTGTAGAGAAAGAGTATGAGGGTACAACTGACGCTCAGAAGCCATTCGTTCTTGGTGGTGCTTGGAACTATGCGAATGAGAAGGCTGTTCGCGTGAACCCGGCTGTGCCTGTAGAGTATGAGATGAACCCTTCAAGCGCTGTTGTCACCGCTGACAACGCTCTTAAGGTTGTCGTTAGGGAGGCTGAGTCTGTTTCAACCAGATCCGCTGCCGATCTCTATGAGGCTACTCTGGCAGAGACCAAGAATGGCAACCTGTTTGTCAACCTTACATCAAACAAGGTCGCAGACGAGAGCAAGCCGGATATTGATAGAGAGAAGGAAAATATCACCATTTTCGCCCTTCAGGCCAATGTGAAGACTTCCGCTGGTAAGGACACAACTGTAACTTCAGATTATGCCCGCATCTATGAGTCCAGATTGATGATTGACGCTATCTCTTACAATAGCACTGATTATGGTACAAAGGCTAACGCTTGCGAATATGGTCTTCCTACAAACCATCTGTTCACTACCGCTCCTGATGCTGTCGCAAACAAGGCTGAACTGAAAGTTGATTACAAAGGTTCTCTTGATATTAAGAAACTTCTTGAGACCCACTACTTTATCTACTCTATCACCTCAAAGAATACTCACGATGATCACGTTTATGAGACTGACTATCCTGAGAATGACTACGGCCTTTCTTACAAGTTCTCTCTCGTAGATTACTATGTTGACGGTGATGAGGCTTCTGAGAGCAGCTTCGCTGCTATTGATGAGAATACCGGTGTCATCACTCCTGGTGTTGACGGTGAGGTTACTCCTTCTGCCATCGACAGGCAGCCATTGGTTCGCGTGACTGTTGTTACCAAGGCCGGCGATGTTGTCGCTGTTGGTTACATCAAGGTTCAGATCGCTCCTAAGGATTACATCAAGTCTGACGGATTTAACTGGACTGTTGCCGCTAACGATTGCGAGAACTCTACTGTTGAGACCAAGGCTGACGAAATGACCAAGATCTATGTCACTGTTGACGCTGACGAGGTTGCCTTCGACAAGGTTTACGCTCTCCAGACAGAGGAGTCTAAGGCTGTTCAGTACAGCTTCGCTGACACCAAGTTCACAGAGGCTGCCGAGGCGATCGGTGTTGTTACCGAAAAGGTATCCAACGATGGAGTATCTACTCTTGAGTGGGTTCTCACTCCTGCCGACAAGTCCGCCATCTACAAGAAGGAAGGCCATACCGCTACAATTTGGGTAAGATACGTCTTCATCAGACACAATGGCGAGGAAGTTGAGGATGAGTTCGAGGGTGTTTACGTTCCTCTTAAGGTTACAGTCACCAAGAACGCTGCCGGTACTGTTGGTGTCAAGCTTGCCAACTATTGGTTCGACAATCAGACCAAGGCTATCCTTAACGTTAAAGTTCCTAATATGGAACCAGGTAAGCCAGTTCCTTCTACTTGGGTAACTCCTATCAATCAGGTATGGGAAGGCAACAATCCTAAATTCACTGTAGCTGGTAAGACTGTAACAAATCCTGTTTACAAGTATTACTTCGCTCCTGTTCAGCCTAAGGTAGGAAATGTTCAGTTGACAGTTGACTCTAAGGAGGTAGTTGATCTCTATGATGGCAAAGTCATAATTACTGATAATGCTCAGCTTTCTGTGAATGAGGTTGCGCTTTCAGCTGATTATGAGGCAGGTGTTTACACTAACACTGAACTTAAGGCTAATGGTGTTGTAATCGCTACGATTAATCAGGAGACCGGTGAGGTTACTTATGAGAACAACGAGACAGCTAAGGCACTTCTTAACTACTCTCCATCTGTTCCTAAGTCAGCGGCTGAACTCTATGCTAACATAGGCGTTGTTCTTAAGGCTGCTGATGGCGATTGCAACCTCGTAGCTGCTGTCGCCGGTGGCGTTAACCCTTACTACTTCCTCAGACCTCTGAATATGCCTGAGATCACTGGCAAGGTATATCGTGACGGTGTTGATGCCTACAAGCCGGAGGCTAACCTCAGCATCTTCGATGTATTCGAGTTCAAGGATTGGAGAGGTGATAATGGTCAGTTCGTAACTCCTGACTACAGCAATCTCTGGTACTTCAAGTATTACAATGTCAATAACTTCAAGGTTGATGAGGCTGGTATCACAACGACCCTTAACGGTGGTGTTCTCGGTGAGACCCTCCTTTCTTCCAAGACTAATGACATTCATATTTGGCATTGCACTGGTGATATTACCAACCCAACGAGGGTTCCTGCTGCGACAGGTCTTGACATCACCTACAGCTCAGAGACAATGCCTAACTGGGGTGAACCTCAGTACAACGGTCTGAAGAAGAAGTTCGGTTACCTCCGTTATGTAAACAACGGTAACAATGTTGACTCTGCCTTTATGCTCCGTATCCCTGTACAGGTTACTTACGAGTGGGGTGTTATCTCTACCTATGTTGACGTGACTGTTGAGCCTACTCTCTAGTAAGATCTTAACATAGAATAATTAGGTGCGCATCGTTCTGCGGTGCGCACCTTTTTAATGACTTACGTATGATGAAAATCGAATCATTCGCTTGTTATTCCGTCGCCTTGATCTTGGCGCTTTCCCTTTTGGCTTCCTGCTCAGGTAAGAAACCGAAGGCAGAGCCTACTCGTCAGGAGATTTTCCTGTCCGAACTTACGGCCGCTGACACAACCGAGGTACTTACAAGAGCCCAATCGGTGATTGACAAGATAATCGCCGGTGATGTAAACGGCGCTCTTGATGGTTTGGGGCAGGTCGAGAATGACACCTTGTTCCAGATTAGCTCAGAGAAGATTGTCTCCGCGTCCAACCAGTTCAAGAAGATGAATCTAAGGCAGGCTAAGCTTGAGAGCTACACCTTCACGGATCCAGATCACAATGTCGTCAAGTTCCGTGTCTCCTTCGGCCATTCCGAGGATGAGTCCAAGCTCCTTTCCACCGCCTTCGCCATCAATGCCCTCAAAATCGAAGGCAACTGGTACCTCACTTTGATGCAGTAATTTCATCTCTTAAAAACAACGTAAGCATTCGAGGAAGTACGTGCGTCGATAAAGTTTGACTGCAACTTGCATCA
>ENA-OUQO01000414-OUQO01000414.1-human-gut-metagenome-genome-assembly--contig:-NODE-414-length-14486-cov-3.890098_pt1 | contig 14486 bp, 12 predicted proteins | sample MGYA00237944_ERZ548825 | MGnify/ENA primary metagenome ERZ548825 (study PRJEB26490, sample SAMN05194700) | human gut metagenome | biome: terrestrial biome; feature: human-associated habitat; material... | reverse complement strand
GAGATCTACACGTAAGGAGTCGTCGGCAGCGTCAGATGTGTATAAGAGACAGAACCGATTGAGTTTGACCGCAAGGAGATTCATGACCTTATCAACGGAAAGGTTTGTCTTGTTACAGGCGGCGGCGGTTCAATCGGCAGTGAGCTTGTAAGACAGATTGCAAAGAATAATCCGAAACAAATTATCATTGTTGATATCTACGAAAACAACGCATATGATATTCAGCAGGAACTTGTGCTTGAATACGGCACAAAGCTCAACCTTGTAACGCTTATTTCATCGGTTCGTGATTACGACAAAATGGAGCTTATCTTCAAGACATATCGCCCCGAACTCGTATTCCACGCTGCCGCTCACAAGCATGTTCCGCTTATGGAAACCGTTCCCGAGGAGGCTGTAAAGAACAACATCTTCGGCACATTCAATGTTGCAACCCTTGCAGAAAAGTACAAGGCAAAGAAGTTTGTTATGATTTCAACCGACAAGGCTGTTAATCCGACAAATGTTATGGGCGCAACAAAGCGTGCGTGTGAGATGATTATTCAGTACAAGGCGCAGCACAGCACCGATACCGAATTTGTAACAACAAGATTCGGTAATGTTCTCGGCTCAAACGGCTCGGTTATTCCGCTGTTTCGCCGTCAGATTGAAAACGGTGCGCCCGTTACCGTAACACATCCCGATATTATCAGATATTTTATGACTATTCCCGAGGCTGTTTCGCTTGTTCTTGAGGCAGGTGCAATGGCAAAGGGCGGTGAGATTTTTGTTCTTGATATGGGTGCTCCCGTCAAGATTACAACCCTTGCCGAGAACCTTATCAGAATGTACGGTAAGGTTCCGTACAAAGATGTTCCGATTATTTTCACGGGACTTCGTCCGGGTGAAAAGCTTTTTGAGGAGCTTCTTATGGACGAAGAAGGTCTTAAGTCAACACAGAACAAGAAAATTTTCATAGGAAATCAAATTAAAATAGACGAAACAGATATGCTGTCAAAGCTTGAGGTTCTCAAAAAGACCGCAGAAAACAATGACAGTGAAAAGACAGTTGAACTTTTGGCAGAACTTGTACCTACTTTTTGCCACAAGGTCAATGATTAACCGAAAAGGAGAAATTTTATGTGCGGTATTGTAGGTTATGTAGGACCTAAGGATTGCAGTGAGGTGCTTGTTAATGCTCTCACAAAGCTTGAATACAGAGGCTATGACTCGGCAGGTATTGCGGTTTTTGATAACGGAGAAATCAAGACCGTAAAGACCAAGGGTAAGCTTCAGGACTTAAAGGATAAGCTTGCAGAGGTCGGCACTCCGAAAGGTCATGTCGGCATAGGTCACACCCGTTGGGCAACCCACGGCGAGCCTTCGGATGTAAACTCACATCCACACAGCGGTGCAAGGGTTACAATCGTTCACAACGGTATTATTGAAAACTATATGGAGCTTAAAGACTTCCTCATCTCAAAGGGAAGAACTTTTTTAAGCGACACAGATACAGAGGTTGTTGCTCAGCTCCTCGACTATAAATACAACGGAAATCCTCTTGAAACAATTGACAGTGTAATGGCTGAGCTTAAGGGTTCGTTTGCACTCGGAATTATGTTCAAGGATTTCCCCGACAGAGTTTTTGCGGTTCGCCGTGAAAGTCCTCTTATCGTAGGCGTTGCAGAGGGTGAGTGCTTTATTGCGTCCGATGTTCCTGCAATTCTTCAGTACACAAGGGATTATTATCTTCTTGACCATGATGAAATCGTAACACTTTCACCTGACGGTGTTTCGTTCGTTGACGAACACCTTGATCCGATTGAAAAGGAACTTCAGACAGCCGACTGGGATATGGAGGCTGCCGAAAAGGGCGGTTATCCGCACTTTATGATTAAGGAAATCAACGAACAGCCCGAGGCTATCAGAACAACGATTATGCCGAGAATCAAAGAGGGACTTCCGTTCCTTGAGGAATGCGGCATCACAACGGAAACAATCAAGGATTTCAAAAATATCACAATTGTTGCCTGCGGTACTGCCATGCATGCAGGTATGGTCGGCAAGTATGTTATTGAGGATCTCGCAAGAGTTTCCGTAAATGTTGACATTGCCTCCGAGTTCCGTTACAGAAATCCGATTGTAGGCGAGGGCGACCTTGTAATCATCATTTCACAGTCGGGCGAAACAGCCGACAGCCTTGCCGCAATGCGTCTTGCAAAGCAGAAGGGTGCAAAAACTCTTGCAATCGTAAACGCAAAGGGCAGTTCAATTGCCCGTGAGGCGGATATGCTCATCTACACACTCGCAGGTCCCGAAATTTCCGTTCCGTCAACAAAGGCATACATCACACAGCTTTCCGTTATGTATCTCTTTGCCTTTGAGCTTGCTCTTGCAAAGGAAACAATCAGCACAGCCGAGTGCAAGCGACTTGTTTCGGCTCTCACAAAAATGCCCGAGGCAGTTCAGTATGTAATCGACAACTGCGAGGATACCTGCAAGTTCGTTGCCACAAAGCTTGTTGCAACCGACAGCCTGCTTTACATAGGCAGAGGTCTTGACTATGCCCTTTCAATGGAGGGTTCGCTCAAGCTCAAAGAGGTTTCGTACATTCACTCAGAAAGCTATGCCGCAGGCGAGTTGAAGCACGGCACAATTTCGCTTATTGACGAGGATGTTCCCGTTATTGCCGTTGCAACTCAGACAGGTATTATCCCCAAGACAATCAGCAATGTTGTTGAGGTTAAGTCAAGAGGCGCAAAGGTTATTCTTGTCTGTACAGACGCCTGTGCAAGAGAACTCAAGGACGGTGTTGCGGATTATGTTATCGAAATTCCGCATACAGACGAGCTTCTTATGCCGATTACAGCGGTTGTTCCGCTCCAGATTCTTGCTTATTACACATCAATCAACAGAGGTATTGATCCCGATAAGCCAAAGAACCTTGCAAAATCCGTTACCGTGGAATAAGATGTGATTTCGTTCGGGAAGATAGTCTGCAAAATGTGAGGGCTGAGTTGCCCGAGCGGCAGTCTTGTTTTTAATTGAAAATTGCGGTCGGCATTGTGCCGCCGCAGTTCTTTTGAGATTATAGTCAGATAAAAAAATTGCATTGATGCCCGATACGGCATTGATGCAATTTTTGCTTTATATGAAAGTTAATGCCTGTCTGTAGGGTCTTTGCCGGATAACAGTATTTTATTTTTCAAACAACTCAGGGTGCATTCTGCTGTAGTGAAAAATATACTGTTGGGCGATGCCTGCGTACTGACCGAAACTGTCACCGCTCATATTCGGGAACAGCTTTTCCATTGCCCGCTTCATCCACACATCAATCGGGAAAGCCTCAATCCTGTGCATACCGAAAAGAAGCGTGCAGTCGGCTACCTTTTTGCCGACTCCTGTAATTTTCATAAGCTCTGTTCTTGCGTCTTCATAATCAAGTGTGAAACAGCTGTTAAGGTTCACATCACCGCTTGAAACCTTTTGTGACGCGTCAATAATGTAGCGGTTGCGAAATCCTGCCCTGAGCGGTGCAAGGTCATCGGGCGAAAGTTTTGCAAGTGTTTCGGCTGTCGGAAACGCATATTCCCCGTCGGCAAGCCGTGTACCGAAGTTTTCGCACAAACGCTCAACTATGCCCTTGATTCGCTTGATGTTGTTGTTCTGCGAAATAATGAATGTGCAGAGCGTTTCAAACGGTTCTTGCCTCAAAATTCTTATGCCGGGGGCATACTTTGCCGCCTCGTTCAGAACGGGGTGAATTGTGCTGATTTCTTCACGGATTTTTCTGTAATCAAGTGCAAAATCAAAGTAGCTGTACCAAATATTCTTGAAATCGTCAGCCGTTGCATTTTCAATGTACATATCGGTTTTGTCAAGTTTGACGCTCACGCTTTTGCCGTAAGCAACACCGTGAAATGAACCGTCAGCCTGCGGCTTCCAACGAAAGCTCTGACCGCAGTCGAGAGTCTGCGCAAGGTCAAGGTCATGCACATCTGTTACTTTGATTTTGTTGTTAAGTTCAATACATTCCATAATTTTCACCGCCGAAATTTTCTTAATAAAGTATATCACATTCGGTAGATTTATGATATACTAAATTTTAAATTACAGCCTCATTGGGAAGCCGATGCCGGACGGTTAAGGATAAAACATTGCATTTTGATATTGACATGAAATTGTATTTGCAAAATTTCCGATATAATGTGTTTATAAAAAATTGCAGGGTGTTAAGCTTTTGAGCTTCACGGTACTGCAAATCGAAGGAGTGATAATATGAAAACCGACAGGGTTATAACTGCTATGATTGAATATTTTGGAAGCGACAGGAAAAGAATTCACCATTTTCTCAAGGTTTATTCATTTGCGAAGACAATCGGCGAAAGCGAAAATCTCTCCGCCGACGAACAGGAGCTTCTTGAAATTGCCGCAATTGTTCATGACATCGGCATAAAGGTCAGCGAAGAAAAGTATAATTCTTCCGCAGGAAAATATCAGGAGCTTGAAGGACCCCGTGAGGCTGAAAAGTTGCTTGCCGCCCTCGGCTACGAAAAAACATTTATTGACAAAGTTTGTTACCTTGTGGGACACCACCACACCTATGAAAATATTGATTCTCTGCCATACAGAATTTTGGTTGAAGCCGACTTTCTGGTAAACCTTTATGAGGACAATTCAAGCCGCCGTGCCGCAGAGCAGGCATATGAGAAAATTTTCCGTACAAAATCGGGAAAAAATCTGCTGAAAATAATGTTTTTAACCCCCTAAAACTGTACTCATTCACCATAGTATTTTAAGCGTGAAAAAGTGGTGTAAAAAGTGGGTTAAAACGCTTGACAATGCCCTTAAAAAGTGTTATTTTAATGGTGTTGGTTATATGATTATAAAAGTGAATAAATGACAGAATACAAGGATGTATGACGATTTTTTCAAGGAGCTGACCTTACCGGGCGTCTGCTTGGAATTGAGTCGGCATTTTTTTGTGTCATATACAAAATTCAGTATTAATTATCATTATCGGAGGTTTTACAGTAATGAGAGAAGAATGGACAAATTTTGCAGGTGGCAAATGGGAGTCCGACATTGATGTCAGAGACTTCATTCAGAGAAACTACACACCTTATGACGGCGACCAGTCTTTCCTTGAAGGTCCTACAGAAGCAACAGACAAGCTTTGGGGCGAGCTTAAGGAACTCCAGAAGGAAGAAAGAGCCAAGGGCGGCGTTCTTGATATGGAAACTGAGGTTGTAAGCGGCATCACAGCTTACGGCGCTGCATATCTTGATAAAGACCTTGAAAAGGTAGTAGGTCTTCAGACAGACAAGCCTCTCAAGCGTGCATTTATGCCTTACGGCGGTATTAAAATGGCTGAGCAGTCATGCCAGATGTATGGCTACACTCCAAGCCCTAAACTCCACGAAATCTTTACAAAATATCACAAGACTCACAACCAGGGTGTATTTGATATCTACACTCCCGAGATGAAGCTTGCCCGTCACAACAAGATTCTTACAGGTCTTCCTGATACATACGGCAGAGGCAGAATCGTCGGTGACTACAGAAGAGTTGCTCTTTACGGTATTGACCGTCTTATCGAGGGCAAGAAAGAGGACTTTGCAGAAACAAACCGTCAGGGCATGAGAAGAGGCGACTTCCAGCTTCGTGAAGAAATCGCTGATCAGATTCGTGCTCTTAACGATATGAAGGAAATGGCACTTTCTTACGGCTTTGATATTTCACAGCCTGCTAAGAATGCCGCAGAAGCAGTTCAGTGGCTCTACTTCGGCTATCTTGCTGCTATCAAGACTCAGAACGGCGCTGCAATGAGCGTTGGTCGTGTATCAACATTCCTCGACATCTATATCGAGCGTGACCTTGAGAACGGTACACTTACAGAATCACAGGCTCAGGAACTTGTTGACCACTTTGTTATGAAGTGCCGTATGGTTAAGTTCGCAAGAATCGAGTCTTACAACCAGCTCTTCTCAGGCGACCCTGTATGGGCTACACTCGAAGTTGCAGGTCTTGGCATTGACGGCCGTTCAATGGTTACAAAGAACGACTACCGTTTCCTCCACACACTTGAGAATATGGGACCTTCACCTGAGCCAAACCTCACAGTTCTTTATTCTTCAAGACTTCCGGAGAACTTCAAGAAGTATGCTGCTCATATTTCAGTTACAACAAGCTCAATTCAGTACGAGAACGATGATGTAATGCGTCCGGTATGGGGCGATGATTACTCCATCTGCTGCTGTGTATCTGCTACCGAGACCGGTAAGGAGATCCAGTTCTTCGGCGCTCGTGCAAACCTTGCAAAATGCCTTCTGTACGCTATCAACGGCGGTAAAGACGAGAAGACAAAACAGCAGGTTGCTCCGGAATATCAGCCGATCACCAGCGAGTATCTGGACTATGATGAGGTTATGAAGAAATACGACGTTATGATGGACTGGCTGGCTCATCTGTACGTTGGAACTCTGAATATGATCCATTACATGCATGACAAATACTACTATGAGGCAGCAGAGATGGCTCTGATCGACACCGATGTAAGACGTACCTTCGCAACCGGTATCGCAGGATTCTCTCACGTAGTAGACTCCTTAAGCGCAATCAAATACGCTAAAGTTAAAGTTATCCGTGACGAAGAAGGAATGGCTGTTGACTTCGAGACAACCGGCGACTTCCCAAGATACGGCAACGACGATGACAGAGCAGACGAGATCGCTGTATGGCTGCTTCGTACCTTCATGGACAAACTGAAATACTGCCATACCTATCGTGATTCTGAGCCGACTACCTCTATCCTTACCATTACTTCCAACGTTGTATATGGTAAAGCAACTGGTTCTCTGCCGGATGGAAGAAAAGCTGGTGAGCCTCTGTCTCCAGGAGCTAACCCGTCTTACGGCGCAGAGAAGAGCGGACTTCTTGCTTCCCTGAACTCTGTAGCAAAACTGCCGTATGAGGATGCTCTGGACGGAATCTCCAACACCCAGACCATTAACCCGGGTGCACTTGGACATAACGACGAAGAGCGTACCGAGAACCTGGTACACGTTCTGGACGGATACTTCGAGCAGGGTGCACATCACCTGAACGTAAACGTATTCGGTACCGAGAAACTGATCGACGCAATGGAGCACCCGGAGAAACCGGAGTATGCAAACTTCACAATCCGTGTATCCGGCTATGCAGTTAAATTCATCGACCTGACAAAAGAGCAGCAGATGGACGTAATTGCACGTACCTGCCACGATCATATGTAATTTCTGAAAATGTTATTTCTAAAGCCCCCGCGGCCGCAGCAATGCGGCTGTGGGGGCTTTTTGTATATCGGTGCTTGAATTCCAGTAAAATCCACTTGATTTAGAGTACATAAAATGAGAAAATTTATCAGATGCAGAACGCTAATTGAAAAACTTTTATCAAGTAATTCATAGCGTAAGTTACGAGTTAATGTTATAATACCAAAGTTAGAATTTCCTAACATAAGAAAAAATGGAGTTTTATTTATGAAAAAGAAAATTGTTGCAGCATTTTGTCTTGCCATGGTGATGACGGTCGGCGGATGTTCCGGTGCGGGGACAGCAGCGCAGCCGGAGAGCAGTGAAAGTCAGACACAGCCGGCGTCTGTTTCGGAGTCTTCGAGCAGTTCTGACGCTTCGGAAGAGAATTCCACGCAGAAATCCGCATCATCCACAGCTTCTTCCGATGCCGCAGATGCATCGAGCAGCCGAGATATTTTTGCGATGGATACGTACATGACGGTCACTGCCTATGGTCCGAATGCAGAAACGGCGGTGGATCAGGCGCAGCAGGAGATTGAGCGGCTGGATGCACTTCTGTCGACCGGAGAGAAGACGAGTGAAGTAGCGCAGATCAATGCAAACGGCGGCGGAACCTTATCGGAGGATACCACCTATCTGCTGGAACGCTCGCTGGATCTGTATGACAGCACAAACGGCGTTTTCGACATCGCAATTTATCCGATCATGGACGCCTGGGGTTTTACAACCGGAAATTATACGATTCCTTCGGATGAGACGATCGAAAGCCTCCTTCCGCTGACCGATGCCAATGATATCCTATACGACAAGGACAGCGCATCCATCAGCTTTGCCAAGGACGGCATGAAAATTGACTTCGGCGGAATCGCAAAGGGCTATACCTCCGGCAGAATCGCCGATATTTACCGGGAATGCGGTGTGACGAGCGGGCTCATCAACCTCGGCGGAAACGTTCAGGTTGTCGGCACGAAAACGGACGGCAGTAAATGGCGCGTTGCCGTGCAGAGTCCGGAGGCAGAGGATGATTATCTCGGCATTCTCTCGACGGCCAACCGGGCGGTTATTACTTCTGGCGGCTATGAGCGGTATTTCGAACAGGACGGCATGAAATATCATCACATCATCGATCCATCGACCGGTCATCCAGCAAATAACGGTCTGGTGTCGGTGACGATCGTAAGTGCTGACGGAACACTGGCGGATGGCCTTTCTACTTCTCTTTTCATCATGGGGAAGGACAAGGCGGCCGAATACTGGCGTGCACACAGCGATGAATTTGACACCATTCTGGAGGATGAGGACGGCGTTCTGTATGTAACCGAAGGAATTGCTGACGATTTCACATCCGATCACGAGACAAACATTATCAAGAAAGACGGTGATACATAACCATGGGAAAATGGAAAAAACTGACAGCATTTGCACCGGCTCTCGCGGCAGTTATCGTAGCAGCCTGTGCCGGTATTTCGCTGAACGGCTACACTGCACCGGTTTACGCCGTAGAGCAGCCGGAGGCACTGGTGACACCGGAGCCGGAACAGGATACCGATGCAGCGGAAAAGAAAGATGATACAAAAAAGAAGGACGATACCAAAAAGACAACCGATACCGAAGCAGAACTTGTCGCAGCCGTCGGTTCCGGCAGCTTTGAGCTGGCGGACGGAACGTACGAAGGAAGCGGAACAGGTTTTGGCGGTACGATTACAGTCTCTGTCGTATTGAAAGACAAAACGATTCAGTCGATCTCGATTGTAAGCGCTCCCGGCGAGGACGCAGCTTTCCTGAACCGTGCGAAGGGAGTTATCGACCGTATCATCGCATCCCAGAGTGTGGATGTGGACACGGTTTCCGGTGCAACTTTCAGTTCAAAAGGTATCCTTGCAGCCGTGAAAAATGCACTGACCGGTCAGGAGGACACTTCAGAACCGGCATCCGCATCAGGAGCGGCAGGCGGCGAAGCCTCTGCCGGCGGAACCGTTACAGTATCTAAAATCGAAGAACCGGCTGCCTACCGGGATGGAACGTATTACGGAACCGGAACAGGATTTGGCGGCACAATGAAAGTCTGCGTTGTTGTCAGCGGCGGAAAAATTGCTTCGATTGATATTGTGGAAAACAGCGATACGCCAAGCTACCTTTCCAGTGCTTCCTCTCTGATTTCGACGATTATCTCAACACAGAGTACGAATGTGGATACGGTCTCCGGCGCGACATACAGCTCCCGCGGTATTATTGAAGCTGTGCGGAGTGCCTTAAGTCAGGCGGCAGTGAATGGGTCTTCCAGTACAAACGGAGGAAGCCAGAGCAATACAAACAACGGAAACAACAGCCAGAATAATAATCAGAACAATAACAATTCGTCTGCATCCAAGGGAAGTTTCCCTTATCAGGACGGAATTTATTACGGCACGGCCGCCGGTTTCCAGGGAGACATCAAAGTGGCGGTAGCCCTGCAGGATCAGACGATCAAAGCGGTACTGATTCTGGAAAACGAAGATGACGAGACATTCTTCAACCGTGCCAAAGTCGTAGCGGACCGCATCGTAGACGGACAGAAAACCGATGTGGATCTCGTATCCGGCGCAACGTACAGCTCCCGCGGCATCCAGAACGCAGTAAAACAGGCGCTGGAAAATGCGAAGAAAGCAACAAACGGCGAGACCGTTCCGGATAACGGAACGAGCAGCGGCGGAACCACAACGATTCCGGAAGGAAAATTCCCATACGAGGAAGGCATTTACTACGGAACCGGCGAGGGCTATCTGGGAGACATTACAACGGCAGTTGTCATTCAGGATGAGACGATCAAGGCAATTCTCGTGACCGAGAGTGAAGATGACGAAGCATTCTTAAAACGCGCAAAACAGACAGCAAAGGACGTTGTGAAAAACCAGACACTGGAAGTCGACACCGTTTCCGGCGCAACCTACAGCTCCAGGGGAATTCTTGCGGCAATCAAGGAAGCTTTAAAAGAGGCAGAACGCGTAACTGAGGAAAAGAAAAATCCAACCCCGACGCCAACGGTAACTCCGACACCGACGGAAACACCAACCCCGACCGAAACCCCGGAGCCAACTGAGACGCCAACACCAACCCCGACGGAAACTCCGGAACAAAAGATCTATCAGGACGGCGAATACACAGCGATTGCCGTCTGCGAGCCGGATGAAGATGAAGATTTTACCGCTTATCAGCTTTCCGTGACGGTAACAATTGAAAACGATAAAATCGTAGCGTTAAGCAACATCACCGGTGACGGAGACAGTCAGAATGTCTCCTACATCCGCCGCGCATCCGAAGGAACCTCCAAAATCAAAGGCGTTTCCGCTCAGATTCTGGAAACCGGAACGCTTGAAAACATCGACACCGTTTCCCGTGCAACCTGCTCCTCAAAAGCCATTCTTGAGGCATGCCGGAATGCGCTGGATGCTGCGAAAGTAACGCAATAAAGGGGAAAACAGATGAGACAATTGATTGTTCGTTTTTTGAATGTCGCTGTCATTGCTGCTGTTCTGATCGGCTACAATACCGTACTCGATAAAAGAGACAAAGAGGATCAGATCGCGCGGCTCTCGGCAGAGCTTGAGACGACCCAGCTTCAGAAGGAAAATCTGCAGGCCGCAGCAGTTGCATCCAACACGGCGGATACGGCCGCAAGTGAAGCAGCAGAAGCAGAAGGGCAGTACGTGGACGGTACGTATGACGGTGAAGCTGACGGCTTCGGCGGCACCATTGCAGTTGAAGTAACCGTAGAGGGCGGCCAGATTACCGATCTTGCCATCACATCCGCCGCCGGCGAGGACAGTGCGTATCTGTCAAACGCGGAGGCGATCATTCCAAAGATTATTGAGGCACAGTCCGCCGATGTTGATACGATCAGCGGAGCAACATTCAGCTCCACCGGTATCAGAAATGCGGCGCAGGAAGCGATAGAAAAGGCGGAGAAATAACATGAAAAATTTAGATCTATCCACATTACCGGCAAAGAAGAGAAAACAGATCGTTTCCTGCCTGCGTGCCGGAATCCAGCTTTTATATTTCCTGTTTCTTCCGTCAGTATTTACCGCTGCATTTAACGGAGTGAAATACATTTTTACGCAGCTTGGACAGGGTGAAAAAATTGAGATGACCGCGTTTGTGTCGGCTCTGCTCCTTGTCTGTGCATTTACGATCGTATTCGGAAGATTTTTCTGCGGTTTTGCATGCGCTTTTGGAAGTCTGGGGGATGCAATGCATGCAATTTATGGTATAATCTGTAAGAAACGTAAAAAGAAGCCCAGATGCATCAAACCGGAGCTGGCAAAAAAACTGGTACTGATCAAATACGGCATTCTGCTTCTGATTGCTCTTTGCTGCTTTGCAGGAGTTTATCAGAAAGCAAGAGGAACAAGCCCGTGGGATGTCTTTTCCATGCTGCATGCGGGAAATTTCCGACTTTCCTCTTATATTCCAGGCATTGTTCTTCTGGTGCTGATCCTGGTCGGCATGTTCTTTGAGGAGCGCTTTTTCTGCCGTTTCCTGTGCCCAATGGGAGCTGTCTTTTCTCTGCTTCCGATCCTGCCGTTCTTTACTCTGCACCGGAAACGCGAAAACTGCATCCGCGGCTGCAGCGCCTGCACGAGACAGTGCCCGTCAGCGGTGGAACTGCCATCCGATGGATACGTGGAGATCTCCGGCGACTGTTTCCAGTGCCAGAAATGTATTGATACGTGTCCGAAAGGTAATATCCGCTGCGGGGTAAAGGAATTTCACGGAAATGAAATCCTCTTTACGCTGTTCCGTGCTGTATTCCTGCTGACACTGCTGTTATGGGCTGGCATCTGATTCAGAATAAGGAAAACTATATGAAGAAAAAAGATCTGATTCTGGCAGGCGCCGTTCTGCTCCTGGCTGGAATCCTTGCCCTGGCGCTTCGGCTGCCGAAAACGGAAAATGGAAATACCATGAAAGTCACGGTGGACGGCGAGGTCTACGGAACGTATTCACTCGCAGAAAATCAGACCGTGAAAATTCAGACGGGTCACGGAACGAATGTCCTGGTGATCGAAAACGGAAGTGTCCATATGGAAGAAGCTGACTGCCCGGACGGCTACTGCAAAAGACAGGGTACGATTTCCCGGGTAAATGAGACGATCGTGTGCCTGCCGCATAAGCTGGTTGCGGAGGTAGAAAGTGACGGATCCACAACGGACGACGCCGACGATGCGCCGGATGTGATTGTAAAATAATACCAGCTTAGAAGAAAGGAATTGGAATTTATGAGAGACAGCCGCACTGCAAGCAGAAAAATTGCCTTATGCGCCATGCTGATGGCACTTGCCATGATCTTCAGTTATGTGGAGGTACTGATCCCGATCAACCTCGGTGTTCCTGGAATCAAACTCGGCATTGCCAATCTGGTTGTAGTCGTCGGCCTCTTTTTCCTTCCGGCAGGGGAAGTCCTGATGATTTCCGTCGCCCGCATTCTTCTGATGGGGTATCTGTTCGGAAATGGAATGTCCATCCTTTACAGCCTTGCCGGCGGGCTTTTGAGCTTTCTTGTGATGCTTCTGCTGAAACACATCAAGGGCTTTAGTATCACCGGCGTAAGTATTGCAGGAGGCGTGACGCACAATGTCGCGCAGATCTGCGTGGCGGCTCTCGTGGTGCAGAACCGCAAACTGTTCTATTATCTGCCGGCGCTTCTCGTGGCCGGAGTCATCACCGGAATGCTGATCGGAATCCTTTCGGACCGCATTCTTTCTGCGGTAAAACGCGAGGGACGAAAGAGTTCTTCGCGGTGAAAACTCCATATCTACGGAATTTTTTCTGTGTGGGAACGAAAATCATCCCACAAACTTCACAGTATCGGATCATTAAATAGTAAAAATACTCAATAAGCAGAATCTGTGCCTCTTTGGAGAAAAAATAATCAGTTAAGAGTTAGACAAAACGATCAAAAATTAGTAGAATAATCTACGGTTAGTTAAAACAATTATTGATTAGTGAAAACTAATATAATAATGAAGGACAGTTTTGCCACTGTTTTTCCTGCAAAACTGTGGAAAAGGAAAAAGGAGGAAGTTATGATCAAAAGAAAAGAACTTCAGAAAAAATCATTAGCAGCCGTAATGGCAGCTTCCATGACCATGAGCCTGCTCCCGGGAACCGCACTGGCGGATGCTACAAGTGGCGTGCTGGCAGATGGCACTTATGAGTCTACGGCTCATGTTACCAGAACTGCAGAAGACGATGAGGATGAGAATGCATGGGATGAATATGACGTTAATGTCAAAATCACAGTTGCAGACGGTAAGTTTTCTGATATTGCAGTAACACCTGGTTCTGGATACAATACAGAAAATGCTACATATTTTAAAAAAGCAGCTACAAACAGCAAAGGATTCAAAACGAAACTTCTTGGAAAAGATGCAACGATTGAAAACATTGAAGGATGGGATATTGTATCGGGTGCAACCAGAACTTCGAATGCAGTAAAAACCGCGGCTCTTGCAGCAACCCAAAAAGCAACCCCGACTCCAGAAGCAGTAGACACCACAGCACTTGAAAAAGCAATCGCAGATGCCGAAGCATTAAAGGAAGCTGACTACACCGCAGACTCCTGGAAAGCTGTCCAGACTGCTCTTACCGCAGCAAAATCTGCTCTTTCTGCAAAAGAATCCCAGAGCGCTGTTGATACCGCGAAAGATGCGCTGAATACTGCAGTAAAAGGTCTTGTTAAAGCACCGACTCCGACGGCGACCCCGACAGCAACGCCAACCGCAACCCCAACGGCGACCCCGACCGAGACTCCAACTGAGCAGGTGGCTTACGTTCTGATGAACATTCCGTATGATGAATTTTATGCTGCAGATGTAAACAACTCTGTTCCAGTGGATGTATTTTCTTCCGCAACGAAGAGCAAAACAAGAACAGCCACTCTTGCCGGTGGTTCTTATCATACCAATGCAGATGGAAGTGCAATCAATGGAATTACCTTCCCGGTTAAAGTAACAGGAGTGGATCTTTCCAAATTTAAGAAAGTAACAGATTCTGATTCTGTAAGTATTACAGTAACAAAGCGTGGTCAGACATCTACACAGACATACACCGGAAAAGACGCCTTATTTGAAAACTCAGACTATGCATATTATGTATTAAGCGAAGCACCTTCTTACTACAAAGAAGCAACGGTAAATGCAGATGGCTCTCTTTCTTTTGGAAAAACAGTTG
>ENA-OUQO01000407-OUQO01000407.1-human-gut-metagenome-genome-assembly--contig:-NODE-407-length-14628-cov-3.368490_pt1 | contig 14628 bp, 10 predicted proteins | sample MGYA00237944_ERZ548825 | MGnify/ENA primary metagenome ERZ548825 (study PRJEB26490, sample SAMN05194700) | human gut metagenome | biome: terrestrial biome; feature: human-associated habitat; material... | reverse complement strand
AAAGGTACTGCCTTTTCCCTTTCCCGCCAAACTTTTCAGCATCTTTTTTTGCCCCCTTTTTCAACTTTTTTCACAATCACCAATTTATCAACGAGTTATAAGAACAAAAAAAATCGCCGGTCATTCATCAAGAATGCCAGCGATTCCTTTTATTCCCAGAATCTAGTCCACATTATGCAAGTCGTGCCCCATTCGGTCCTTCTTAGTGTGAAGGTAAAATCTATTATATTTATTAGGTTCGATTTCCAATGGAACATTTTCCTCTATCGTCAGTCCATACCCCGTAAGTCCGATTCTTTTTTGCGGATTGTTTGTGAGCAATCTCATCTTTGACACGCCAAGGTCATGCAGAATGCTTGCGCCAACGCCGTAGTCACGCTCGTCGGCCTTAAATCCGAGGCAAAGATTTGCCTCAACCGTGTCCATACCGTTCTCCTGAAGTTTGTACGCGCGCATCTTGTTCATCAAGCCGATGCCACGCCCCTCCTGGTTAAGATACACTACCACGCCTTTGCCTTCCTTCTCTATCATCTCCATTGCCTTGTGGAGTTGCGCTCCACAATCACAACGGTAAGAACCGAGGATGTCGCCAGTGGCGCACGACGAATGCACACGCACGAGAATCGGCTCGTCCTTCTCCCATTCGCCCTTTACAATAGCCATATGCTCCAACCCATTCGACTTCTGCAAGAACGGGATCAGTCGGAAATGTCCATACTTCGTCGGCATATCCACTTCTTCGCCTTTTTCCACAATCGACTCCTGCTTCAGGCGATAAGCCACCAAGTCGTTGATTGAAATCAGCTTTATTCCGAATTCCTCCGACATTTTTTTCAATTCAGGCAGACGCGCCATTGTGCCGTCATCATTCATGATTTCCATCAACGCGCCGGCAGGATACAGTCCAGCAAGGCGAGCAAGGTCGACAGCCGCCTCAGTATGCCCCGTGCGGCGAAGCACACCCTTGTCCTGCGCATAAAGAGGATTGATGTGTCCAGGACGTCCGAAGTCGGCAGGCTTCGCATTTGGATCGGCAAGAGCGCGGATCGTTGCGGCACGGTCATGCGCCGACACACCAGTGGAGCATCCCTCCAGCTTGTCGACAGTGACAGTGAACGGAGTGCCGAGCATCGACGTGTTGTCCGACACCTGCACGTCCAAGTCAAGTTCCTTGCAACGCTGAAGCGTAATCGGCGCACAAAGCACGCCACGTGCATGCTTCAACATAAAGTTCACCTTTTCAGGCGTGATTTTCTCGGCGGCGATAATGAAGTCTCCCTCATTTTCACGATCCTCATCGTCTACCACTATCAAGAATTTTCCTTCCTTGAAATCCGCAATAGCGTCTTCAATGCTGTCTAATTTTATTTTATCGTTCATCTCCTTGGTTGTTATCTTTTATTATCTGAGTAAGTTCATCGCAAACCTGTGAAATTTTCTTTACATCCCTTCTCAACCGTTGATGCTGCTTGACACCTGTTATATAGACAAGGAATCCGACAGGCACAACAATCATCACCGCCCGCGCCGTCTTGCCATAGACCGACGGCTGCACAAGTCGGTTATATTTTATAACAGGGAAATCCATAAGTTTGTTTATAACCAGCTGGTTGCGTGAGTTGGACAGATAGCCAACCACATCCTCCAGTTTGTCCGACAGTTGCGTCAACGACTTTCGGCTCATACCGCGTGTCCAATAGGCAAAATAATTCTGCCGCGTCCTGTTGCGGTGATAAAAAGCGTCTGCATCCGCCTTCAGCTCCGACAACGCGGCACACGCCCTGTCGGCAACGACATCCTCCATCGACAGCTCCTTCATCTCCACCCGGCGCAACTCCGTCTTTCCAACCAGACGGCGGAAGAATGCCACGTATGCCTCCGCGTTAAACACCGCAGAGTCGTTGACCGCCTTATACGTAAGGAAAACGCCCAACGGGAACAGCACCGCCGTGCTTGCCCAAATGCCTTCCCAAACGTCCACACGCCCATCGCGTGCAAGCTTGTAGCCGAACGTGTCTATTATGTAATAGAACACAAAGAGCAATACGGAGATTACAATAGGCACACCGATGCCGCCCTTGCGGATAATGGCACCCAGAGGCGCGCCTATAAAGAAGAAAATCAAGCAGGCTATCGACAACGTGAATTTCTTGTGCATCTCTATCTGATGCCGGCGTATCACCTTCTTGTCTTCAGCAAGCGTATAACTTTTAAACTCAAACTCATTTTTCATCTGACGCGCGCGGTCGATGGCAAAGGCTATGTAGCGCTGCTTGTCGGCCAACGTCTTGCCGTTGAACACCGCATCCACATCCACAGGTTTGGTCAATTTCACCTCCGGAGCAGGCTGCTTGAGGATGCCGCCGTGTCCGTCCGACTTGCGGATGAAATTGTCGACGCCCACATACTGCACTTCCTGCAGGTCTCTGCCGAATATGTTGCCCACGCTGTCGATGCGCACCTTCACCGAATCTATTGTCTGACGCAGCTCGGCAATGTTTTTGCCCACATACTGCTTGCGCATCGTGCTGTCGTTCATTCGCGTGAAGTTGGCATCAAAAGGAATCATTATCTCCTTGTCGGAAAACGACTCCCTCCTGTATGGCGCGCCCACCGACGATACCTGCTGGTCGCTCAGATTCTCAAACTGCTCGCCTTTCCATAGTTTAAGGAACAGATGGCGCTTGTCGCGAGTGAAGCTGAGCTTGCCCGAGTCGGAAAGAATTATTCTGGAGTTGTTGAATCCTTGCGACACGTCATAGATCATCAAGTCGTACAATCGTCCATTCTCACGGTTTTTCTGCTTTACAAACACGCTGTAGCCGTCTATCTGGTCGTAGAACACGCCCTCCGGGATGTCGAGTTCAGGCGATTTCTGACGCACGGAAAACACCAGCGTCCACATCTTCACCTGCGCCTTTGGCAACACATCGTTCTGAAAAAAGAACGCGCCGACAGCCACAAGGGCTATCAGCACCATCAACGGCCGCATTGCCTTCAGCAGCGACACGCCCGACGACTTCATAGCCGTCAGCTCAAACCGTTCGCCGAGATTGCCGAAGAGCATCAGCGACGCCAGCAGAATCGACAAAGGCAATGCCAGCGGCACCATCGTGAGCGCGGCATAAAAAAACAGCTCGGCTATGACGGATATCTCCAAGCCTTTTCCAACAAGGTCGTCGATAAAACGCCACAGGAACTGCATCAACACGATAAACAGACAGATGCAGAACGTCATCATGAACAAGGGCAGGAACCCTTGCAGCATAAAACCATATAGTTTCTTTATCTTAAGCATCCGTGTTGTTACAAATATTTCTGCAAAATTACGCTTTTATTGTCAAATTCACAATTCTTCATCAAAACGCCTCGTTGATGTTGAACGCAAAGCCAATCCCATTTTTGGTAAATCCCAGATCAAGACGCACATTCACATTTTCCTTGAATGCCCAACGATAGCCGAATCCGCCGTTGAGCAACGTTTTCTTCCAACGTATCTGCTCAAATTCCGGAAAAACGTTGGCGGCTCCTACCCACACCGTTATGCCGTTGCGCCGGCGGATGTGCTGACGCAGCTCCACCTGCGCCTCCACGATGCACTTGTCGCGGTAGCGTCCCTCAAAATATCCGCGCATGCGGTTAGGCCCGCCCACACAAGCCATCATTGGCCACGGCACATCCTGGAAATTGAGCTGCGAATGGAATTCACCCGCTATAATCGCCCCCTTCCAAGCCTTTTTGTAGGTTGCCACCGTAAGGTCGGTCACCATATACTTATCGTCGTTGCCGAAGAAAGCAGGCATAAACAGCTGGTCAAGCTGGAAAAGCCATCCCCGCGAGGCATTCGTAACCACATCGCGCGAGTCATAGTTGAGCGACACGCCCGCACCCACTGCCATAAAATTCTTCTCTGCCGAGCCAACAAGCCCTATCACATCATCGTTCAGGTCGGTCATCTTGACATATTGGAAGTTTGCCACCGGACCTACATACGCATTGTCAAACACACGCCAAAGGAAACGCGGCTTTGCCTCAAACTTGATGCGCGAATAATTCCGCTCATTGTCGTCGATATTGCCGGCATCGTAGCCCACACCCCATATCTTCGACGGGAAAGTGTAGAAATAGACCGTATAGTCCAACTTATAGCGTTCGCGTGGAAACACATTGTTGCCCCTCACGCCGAGCGCCATCATTCCCGACGTGGCCACATTGGCGAATATCGACACGTTTGACAGCGGCAGCGTCACATCGTTACGGTCTATGCGATAAAGTCCCGATGCCACCAACCCGATGCCGACACCGGTAGCCGAGGCATAGAACGGCCCGCCGATCACACCGAAGTCAATCTTTTTTGAAGGGTCGAAATGATTGGAACGCTTGAAATAAGCTCCAACCTTTTTAAAGAAATTCTGTTTCTTGACAGTGTCGGCGGCCATCGTCACCGAATCGGCGACCGCCGGCTGCGGCTCCTGCTCTGCCACGACCTCGGCCGACGTCTCCACATCGACGCCCGATGCAATGTCGTGCGGCCACACGTCGCCAGCCACAAGACCCAGCGCCACAACCACCGCAAATATTCTTTTTGTACGCATGCTTTTATCCCGGCAGACCGTTTTTAATCACATTATAGCTTTTCTCGAGCAATTCCTCGGTCAAAGCCTTGTTGTCAGCACCCACCTTGTCAAAATATATTGGTTTATGGATTGTCAGCGATATTTTTCCCGGAGTGATGCGGAATGTGTTTTTAGGCATCACGTCGTAAGAGCCGTCGATTGTCAGCGGCACTATCGGAAGCCCGAATTCAGTGGCAAGTGAGAACGCGCCACGCTTGAATTTCTTCATCTCGCCGTCAGGCGTACGCGACCCCTCGGGAAACACCACAAGCGACATGCCGTCCTTCAGAATGCGCTTTGCGCTGTCCATGGTCTGCTGTATCGCCGACGCCGACGAACGGTCCACCATAATATGCTTCGATATGCGGCAGGCTGTGCCAACAAACGGAATTTTCTCCAGACTCTTCTTCATCATCCACTTGAAGTTGTGGTTCAGATAGCCATATACAAGATAAATGTCGTAAGCACCCTGATGGTTTGCCACAAACACATACGACGTCTTTGGGTCGATATTCTCGCGGCCTTTCACCTCCACCTTGACAAACATCAATATGCACCACAGCTTGGCCCAGAAGTGCGCAGGATAATAGCCACCGCGCCTACTCATTCCGAGCAGACTGAAAAAGATGGTCAGCAACGCAGTGATAATAGTCATCACCAACAAAATAGGCATAGCCACACACCACTGATACACGGCAAGAATATGTTTCATAAGAATCCAGTTTTCGTTATCCGCCCATTGCGGACAGTTTTTCAGTTGCAAAATTAGACAAATTCCACGAATTATCTGCCTATTGCCCTAAAAAACCACAAATTCAAGCTCCGCTCCCCCATTTAAAGCCGAAAAGCCATTCCCGCCTGCCCACAAACCGGCAGCATTCTTGAACAAACAAATCTGCGCGACAGCCCCATGCAATTAAAAACCGGAGCAAAAATCCCGCAATCACGACAATTCCGCTCCGGTTAATCAAACTTAATTAAAAAATTTCTCTGGAAGAGACATTTCTACAATACTATACGCTCTAAACGATAGAAAAGTGATTGTATAGATTCTATATAGATACGAGATTGGCAAAATTTAACAAGGTAGGCTTTGTAAAAACGGCAGAACAGATGAAAACCGAATATAGGGAGGTAATAAGTCTGCTCCGCAAGGGGTTTTCCATTCGGGATGTGGCAAAGTTGTGTGGTAAAGGGGTAAGTACCGTACAACGAGTGAAGCGATTTTTGGAGTTGTAGATTTCATTTTGAAGTATAATAGGCTACAAAAAGTATGTCAATTGCATAATTTTGTCTTATTTACGCAGGAAAACAACCCTGTAGTTGTGTTTTCTCGTAAAAATCAGTTATCTTTGTAGGCGAAATGGCAATAGCCAAATATAAATGGCACAAAGCGAAATACGTCTAAGATGATAAAGGAAACAATATCTCCTGTTCAAAATACAGGAGCACAAATGAGGCAAGAAGAAAAACCTTGGTTTAACCATTCGCAGATGATAGCCAATATCATGTCCGCAAGAATGAAGGAACTTGGAATGACTCAAAAGATGTTGGCAGAGAAAATGAATTGTACCCAACAGTACATTTCAAAAATCTTAAAAGGGCGTGAGAACCTTTCGCTTGAAGTCATAAGCAAAATAGAGAATGCCTTGGATATTCATTTCCTGCAAATGAATGAATAGCCATGTTCTTATAAGTGTAACGATAAAAAAGATAAGATATGCCAGTACAAAGTGAAGCTGCTCTCGAAAACGGACTTATAGATACTCTTCAAAAGATGAACTACGAGTATGTTCATATTGAAGAGGAGAAGAACCTGTCTGTCAATTTCAAGAAACAGTTGGAGAAACACAACAAGAAGAAATTGGAAGAATTGGGTCGTACCGAATTTACAGATTCAGAGTTTGAAAAGATACTTATCTATCTTGAAGGTGGCACTCGCTTTGAAAAGGCAAAGAAACTGCGTGACCTCTTTCCTCTTGAACTGGAAAGCGGTGAACGCCTATGGGTAGAGTTCTTGAACCGCACTCACTGGTGTCAGAACGAGTTTCAAGTTTCCAATCAAATCACGGTTGAGGGTAGAAAAAAGTGTCGCTACGATGTGACGATACTTATCAATGGTCTGCCTTTGGTTCAAATAGAACTGAAGCGCAGAGGTGTGGAACTGAAACAGGCATACAACCAGATACAACGCTATCACAAGACTTCTTTTCATGGATTGTTTGATTACATCCAGTTGTTTGTCATATCTAATGGTGTGAACACTCGCTATTTCGCCAACAACCCGAATAGTGGCTATAAATTCACATTCAACTGGACTGATGCCGCCAACGTTCCGTTCAACGACTTGGAGAAGTTTGCCACTGTGTTCTTCGACAAGTGTACGTTGGGCAAGATTATTGGCAAGTACATTGTATTGCATGAGGGGGACAAATGTCTGATGGTGCTTCGCCCTTACCAGTTCTATGCCGTGGAGAAGATTCTCGACCGTGTGGAAAACTCTAATGATAACGGCTATATCTGGCATACAACAGGAGCAGGCAAAACCTTGACTTCTTTCAAGGCAGCACAACTTGTATCGGAGCTAGACGATGTGGATAAGGTGATGTTTGTGGTTGACCGCCACGACCTTGACACGCAGACGCAAGCCGAATATGAAGCCTTTGAGCCAGGTGCCGTTGACAGCACCGACAACACAGACGAGTTGGTGAAGCGTTTGCACAGCAATTCAAAGATTATCATAACAACCATACAGAAACTCAATGCCGCTGTCAGTAAGCAGTGGTATAGCAGTCGTATTGAGGAAATACGTCATTCTCGCATCGTGATGATCTTCGATGAATGTCATCGAAGCCATTTCGGAGAATGTCACAAGAATATCGTGAAGTTCTTCGACAACACGCAGATATTCGGCTTTACTGGCACACCTATCTTTGTTGAGAATGCGGTGGACGGACATACCACAAAGGAAATCTTTGGCAACTGTCTTCACAAATACTTGATAAAGGATGCCATTGCCGATGAAAACGTGCTTGGTTTCCTTGTGGAGTATTACCACGGTAATGAGGATGTGGATAATGCCGACCAAGACCGCATGACAGAGATTACCAAATTCATCCTTAATAATTTCAATAAGTCAACATTCGATGGAGAGTTTGACGCATTGTTTGCCGTGCAGTCAGTGCCGATGCTAATCCGTTACTACAAGATATTTAAGAGCCTCAATCCGAAGATAAGGATTGGAGCAGTCTTCACATACGCTGCCAACAGTAGTCAGGACGATGAGCAGACCGGTATGAACACTGGCGGCTATGTGAGCGAAAGCACAGGCGAGGCAGATGAGCTGCAAGCCATCATGGATGACTATAATAATATGTATGGAACGAGTTTTACCACAGAAAACTTCCGTGCGTATTACGATGACATCAACCTCCGCATGAAGAAAAAGAAGGCAGACATGAAGCCTCTTGACCTCTGCTTGGTTGTCGGTATGTTCCTTACTGGCTTTGACAGCAAGAAACTCAACACTCTCTATGTTGACAAAAACATGGAGTACCATGGCTTGTTGCAAGCTTTCAGCCGTACCAACCGTGTGTTGAACGAGAAGAAGCGTTTCGGTAAGGTGGTTTGCTTCCGTGACTTGAAAAGCAAGGTGGACGAGTCCATCAAACTTTTCAGCAACAGCAATAATCTGGAAGATATTGTGCGCCCACCATTTGATGATGTCAAGAAGAACTATCAAGAATTGACAAAGGACTTCTTGAAGCATTATCCCGAACCTCATTTTGTGGACTATTTGCAAAGTGAGAACGACAAGAAGCAGTTTATTCTCGCTTTCCGTGACATCATCAAGAAGCACGCTGAAATACAGGTGTATGACGAGTTTAAGGAGGATGCTCCCGACCTCGGAATGACAGAACAACAGTTTATGGACTTCCGCAGCAAGTATCTTGATATATACGATTCGTTTGTTATGCAAAACAAAGAGCAACCAACGACATACCAAGTACCAGAGGACAATCCCGACATGGTTGGCGAACCAGACCCTCAACAAGAAGCAGCTACTGGCATAGGAGATATAGATTTCTGCTTGGAACTTCTGCATAGCGACATCATCAATGTTGCCTATATATTGGAGTTGATTGCAGACCTCAATCCTTATAGCGAGGACTACGAAGAAAGGCGTAAGCACATCATCGACACAATGATTAAGGATGTTGAACTTCGCAGTAAAGCAAAACTCATTGACGGATTTATCCAGAAGAATGTGGATGATGATCGTGACAATTTCATGGCTCGCAAACAAAAGGCTGATGGTACAAGCGACCTTGAAGAACGGTTGAATAACTACATCGTCTCCGAACGTAACAATGCAGTCAATACGCTTGCAAAGGATGAAGATTTGGATGCTTCCGTGCTCAATCATTACCTCTCGGAATATGACTACTTGCAAAAGGAACAGCCTGAAATCATACAAGAGGCATTGAAAGAGAAACACCTCGGACTGATAAAAAAGCGTAAGGCATTGACAAGAATACTAGACCGACTGCGTTCTATTATAAAAACATTCAGTTGGGAATAAAATGATTAAAATAATAGACACATTAGAACTTACGCCTGATGGTGTAAGATTAGGAGGCACCTCAAAAGTTCATCTGCGACAAGGTGAACTTGATGGTGCTTGTGCAGTATATTCTCTAATGATGTATTTGATTATATTGCGCATATTTACATACAAACAGGTGACAGAAGGAAATAATATTAAGCGTTCCTCTTCAAAGGGACGTATTATTAGAAATTTTCTTGAAAGGCAAGATGGACTTATCAGAAAAGGGCTTGGTTTTGCCGATGATATAAAAGAAGGACTGCAATTTGCTGCAAAAAGTATTGTCGATTGCAATTATATTGCAAGCCGACAAGAAACAATAGAAACATTAAAAAGATGCATTGATGACAACAAACCGTTAATGATAGGGGTTGATTATAATAAAGTTGACGGACACGCTTTGTTAGCAATAGGATATGAAAACCGAAATAACAAAATAAAAAAAATCTTTTGTTTAGACCCAGGAAGTGACATTACCCCAGTTTCTTATTGGAATGCTGTCATTTCTATTGATGAACATTCAAATACGAAATACCGTGATTTATATTTCACGGCAAATGGAAACGTCAATAAAGTTACATTGGCTGATGCCATAAAAATCGAAAAGAAGAAATAACGATATGAGCGAAGAATTACAACAGAAACTCCGTGACCAACTTTGGGAAGTTGCTAACAAACTGCGTGGCAATATGTCTGCCAGTGACTTCATGTATTTCACCCTTGGCTTTATCTTCTACAAGTATTTGTCGGAGAAGATAGAAAAACACGCTAATGATGCATTGGTAGATGATGAAGTTACGTTTAAAGAACTGTGGGCAATGGAGAAAGACGAAGATATAGAAGAACTTCAGGAGGTTGTCAAGACCGAATGTCTGGAGAATATCGGCTACTTCATTGAGCCAAACTTTCTGTTCTCGTCTGTCATTGAGAGCATTAAGAAAAAGGAGAATATTCTGCCTATGCTCGAACGCTCATTGAAGCGTATTGAGGACAGTACCCTCGGACAGGACAGCGAAGAGGACTTTGGCGGCCTATTCTCTGACATTGACCTTGCTTCACCCAAGTTGGGCAAGACTGCCGATGACAAGAACACTTTGGTCAGCAATGTTCTTCTTGCACTTGATGATATTGACTTTGGTGTGGAAGCATCGCAAGAGATTGATATTCTCGGTGATGCCTACGAGTATATGATTAGCCAATTTGCCGCAGGTGCAGGCAAAAAAGCTGGTGAGTTCTACACTCCTCAGGAAGTGAGTCGTATTTTGGCAGAGATCGTAACCATCGGTCACGCTCGTCTGCGCAATGTCTATGACCCTACTTGTGGTAGTGGTTCGCTGTTGCTCCGTGCTGCAAGCATCGGTCATGCAAACGAGATTTTCGGACAGGAGAAGAACCCTACAACCTACAACTTGGCTCGTATGAATATGCTATTGCATGGTATTAAGTTTAGCAATTTCCGCATTGAGAATGGCGACACACTTGAAGCGGATGCTTTTGGCGATACACAGTTTGACGCTGTGGTAGCAAATCCTCCTTTCTCTGCTGAATGGAGTGCTGCCGATAAGTTCAATAACGATGACCGTTTCAGCAAGGCTGGACGCTTGGCACCACGCAAGACAGCTGATTATGCCTTTATTCTCCACATGATTTACCACCTCAATGAGGGTGGCACAATGGCTTGTGTAGCTCCACATGGTGTGTTGTTCCGTGGCAATGCAGAGGGTGTTATCCGCCGTTTCCTCATAGAGAAGAAGAATTATGTGGATGCCATCATCGGACTTCCTGCCAATATCTTCTATGGCACAAGCATTCCAACCTGTATCTTGGTGTTCAAGAAATGTCGTAAGGAGGATGACAACATTCTGTTTATTGATGCCAGCAAGGAGTTTGAAAAGGTCAAGACCCAGAACAAACTCCGTCCGCAGCATATCAAGAAGATTGTTGATACCTATTGTGAGCGCAAGGAGATAGAAAAGTACAGCCATCTTGCCACACTGCAAGAAGTGGCTGAGAACGACTACAATCTCAACATTCCTCGTTACGTTGATACTTTCGAGGAAGAAGAACCTATCGACATTCATGCAGTCATGAAGGAAATCAAGGAACTGGAAGCAAAACGTGCCGATCTTGACAAGGAGATTGAAGGGTATCTGAAAGAGTTGGGATTGGTTGAATAGCAATTCTGTCAATTTTGTGTAATTTTTGAATTAAGAGGAATAAGCAATGAATGAATCAATAAACATATTGGATAAGGATTACCTGCAGTGGGTTGAAGAGCTATGCAAGCGTTATCGAAAAAGTCAAATAAGAGCAGCAGTAAAGGTGAATACTGAAATGTTGCGCTTTTATTGGGAGTTGGGGCTGGATATTGAGACAAAAGAAGCGTCTAACAAATATGGTAGTGGCTTTTATGCGGCTCTGAGTCGTGATTTAAGACACAAACTACCTGATGCTGACGGACTTTCTGAAACATCCGTCCGCTATGCCAAACGATTCTATTGCTTGTACTCGCCGCTTGAAAAAAGTCTTCCACAAGCTGTGGAAAAATCAGAGAATACAAATCTTCCACAACTTGTGGAAGATTTACACACTATCCTATTCTCTATACCTTGGGGACATCATCGTTACATCATTGACAAGTGCTCGGAGGATGCTCATAAAGCATTGTTCTATGTTCGCCAAACAATGGAAAACGGTTGGAGTCGTTCTATGCTGTTGAATTTCCTTGGAACAGACTTATATGAAAGAAGTGGAAAGGCATTGACAAATTTCAAGAAAACTTTGCCCGATACGAATAGCGACCTTGCTCAAGAGATAACAAAAGACCCCTATGTTTTCTCTTTTACAGGTGTTCGTGGTAAATACAATGAGCGCAAATTGAAAGATGCTTTACTGGCTAACATCACGAAATTCCTGTTAGAATTGGGTACAGGGTTTGCGTATGTAGGTAAGGAGTACCGCTTGCAAATAGACGAAAAGGAGAAGTTCATCGATTTGCTTTTCTACAATTTGAAGTTATCTTGCTATGTTGTGGTAGAAGTGAAAATTGGCGAATTTGATTTTCCTGATGCAGGGCAACTAAGTGGATATGTAGTAGCTTGCAATCACCTTTTGCGTCAAGAAGGTAGAGATAACCCGACCATAGGATTACTCATTTGTAAGCAAAAGAGCAACACCATAGCCCAGTATGCTTTAGAAGGTAGTAGCCAGCCTATCGGAATTTCCGAGTATGAACTTTCAAAGTTGTATCCTAAAAAGGTGGAGGGTACTATTCCGTCTATCAAAGAATTGGAAGAAAAAATAGAAAAGGGAACAGAGGAAACTACAAAAGATAAGTAATTTTTGCAGTGCTTTTGTGATTTGCCATTCATACGGTGAAGCATGAAAATCATGTAGCTGAAAGGCTCAGAAAAGCATCAAAGTTAGCTCAAACCCCTTTATAATGGGGCATAAAGCATGTAACTGAGCCATGATTGGTGACTTAAATTAAGGATTAAAAATGATAACGACAATAAATAACAAACATAAGGAACTCAATTTTTCGAGTGGGCGAGAGCAGAGTCAAGCTTGCTTGAACTCTGCCGAGCATGAGAAAAATCAAGGACGGAAAGTCCTTAATGTCCCAAATCTCAGATTCCCGGAGTTTCAGGGGGAGTGGGAAGAATATAGGATTGAGGATATAACAGAAAACATATCTTCAGGAAGATGTAAAAGTCATTCTCCAAATGGAAAATACAATCTATATGGCTCAACTGGCATAATTGGCAAAACTGATGAAGCATGTTATGAAGGGAATTTAGTGCTTGTCGCTCGCGTTGGAGCAAATGCAGGTTCTCTTCAAATAATAAATGAGCCATGTGGTATAACAGATAACACTTTGATAATAAAGTCCAAAGAGGTTGATGCTCAATATCTATATTTCTTTCTTCAGCATTTTAATTTGAATCGATTGATTTTTGGTTCTGGACAACCATTGATTACAGGTGGTATGCTTAAAAAGGTTAAAGTTTCACTTGGAACTGTTCAAGAACAGAATAAGTTAACAAGATTGTTGTCATTTCTTGACGAGCGTATCGCCACCCAAAACAAAATCATTGACAGATTGCAGTCCTTAATCAAGGGAATTGCACAGAAGATAGTTCACAGCAACAAGACCAATGTTCATTTGTCAGAGTGCGTAGAATGCAGTGCTTCCACCTTACAAGAAAGTGATGTTTGTGAACATGGTGCATATCCAGTTTATGGAGCAAATGGCATCGTTGGCTACCTCGATAATTATAATACAGAGGGTGAAGCCGTTTATATTATCAAAGATGGTTCTGGTGTAGGAACAGTTTCTTATGTTACAGGCAAATGCTCTGCAACAGGGACTTTGAATACTTTACAAGCAAAAGAAGGCTATTCACTCCAATACCTTTACTATCTGCTAAACGTATTTAACTTTGAGCCTTATAAGACAGGTATGGCTATACCTCACATATACTTTAAGGACTATGGTAAAGCCAAGGTATTTTGCCCATCATATACAGAACAACTTCAATATGCTCGATTGTTGTCTGCAATAGATAGCGAACTATCAATAGAAAAGAACTTTCTAATAAGTCTAAGCTTACAGAAGCAATACTTGCTCCGCCATATGTTTATATGAACATCTGGCGGAGCAGATACTGCTTTTGAGAATTATATAGATCAAGCATTTGTCTTTCTGTTATGATTTTATTATCGATATGACTCAGAATAGAGTATATTCGCTTTTGATTTTCTAAGGTTGGTAGTTTAATACTTGCCTTCTCAAAATCAGCCTTACAAAGGTTGAACCTCGTACTTCCCTGTGCATAGGGATAGATGAACTTGCGAAATGCTGTTGAAGAAACGTAGTAAGACAGATATGGAGGAAAAGCTACTTCCATATTTGTGATGTGAATGCCAAAGCAAAAACTATTCAGATACACTTTTTCTTTGCCAAGATACACTGAACCCATACCAACTTCTCTTGGTGTTTCCGAGGATAACGTGAATAAAACATCACCGTATTCAGCAACATTCTGTTTCTCATCATCTTTGATTGCCACATATTGGAATTCATTTTCATTGATAACATTGTTTGAATACACATTCAGATAAGTTATGAAAGGCTTACCCGAGCCAAAGTCTTGTGCAGACTTCCCAGACAGTCCTGAATATGAAGTGCCGAGTTTTGCAAATGAGGTCAAAACCTTACCTCCATATTGAGCAAACAAAGAGTCATTTAGTCCCTTGATTAAGGACTGCAATCTGTCAATGATTTTGTTTTGAGTTGCGATACGCTTGTCAAGCAAAGTCAATAAACTTGCGATTTTCTTCTGCTCTGTTAAACAAGGATTGATGGTCTTAACACCTTTCAAATGTTCGCCATAAAGATGCACT
>ENA-OUQO01000405-OUQO01000405.1-human-gut-metagenome-genome-assembly--contig:-NODE-405-length-14657-cov-4.225243_pt1 | contig 14657 bp, 11 predicted proteins | sample MGYA00237944_ERZ548825 | MGnify/ENA primary metagenome ERZ548825 (study PRJEB26490, sample SAMN05194700) | human gut metagenome | biome: terrestrial biome; feature: human-associated habitat; material... | reverse complement strand
GGCTCGGAGATGTGTATAAGAGACAGCTCCTTGACAAAAACCAGCCGCAATTTAGACATCGCATTTTCCTCCCACCAGGCAGTTTGCGCCGCAGGCGTTGCAGTGCGTGCGGCAATCCGGCGTCGTCACGCCCTCATAGCTCAGCGCGTGCTCGCGCTTCAGATACCCCGGTGCAACGCCGCAGGAGATCATGCTCCACGGCAGAATTTCATCCTCGCTGCGGCGGCGGTTGGCGTAAAAGTGCGGATCGAGGCCGCACTCCTCAAAGGCCTCCATCCAGCGCTCGAGCCGGAAGTAGTCCTCCCACGCGCTGAGCGTTTCGCCCTTGCGCCACGCCGTTTCAATGACCTTGCCCAGCTTGCGGTCGCCGCAGGAGATGACCGCCTCCATGAAGCTCGTGGGCGAGGGATGCCAGTTATAGGTCACAGACTTGGTGTTGATGGCCCCGCGCAGGAGCTTGACGCGGCGCTCATATTCCTCGATGGAGATCTGCGGCTCCCACTGAAACGCCGTGTGGGGCTTGGGCACAAACCACGAGGTGGACACGGTGATTCGGACGCCCCGCTGCTTGTTGGCAGCGCTCTCCCGCCACGCGTGCATGACGCGGGCGGCCAGATCCGCGATCCCCAGCACGTCCTCGTCCGTTTCCGTGGGCAGACCCAGCATAAAATACAGCTTCACGGCGTTATAGCCGCCTGCAAACGCCGTGCGGCAGGATGCCAGCAGCTCCTCTTGGGTCACGTTTTTATTGATAACATCCCGCAGGCGCTGGGTGCCGGCCTCCGGCGCAAAGGTCAGGCCGGTCTTGCGCCCCTTGGCCAACCGCTGCATAAGGCTCATGGAAAAATTATCCGCCCGCAGGCTGGGGAGCGACAGATTCACATGGCGCTCCCTGCAAAACTCCTCCAGATCGTCGCACAGCTCCGTGAGCTGCGGATAATCGCTGGTGCTGAGGGAAGACAGCGTCACCTCCTGGTAGCCGGAGTCGTTGCAGGCCTCCACGCCGTAACGCACGCACAGCTCCTTGCTGCGGTTGCGGACGGGGCGGTACACATAGCCGGCCTGACAGAATCGGCAGCCCCGAATACAGCCCCGAAACAGCTCCAGCGTCACCCGATCCTGCACGATCTCCGTGGAGGGAACGATGGTCTTGGCGGGGTAGTAGGACTTGTCCATGTCCTCCACAATGCGCTTGCGCACGACTTTGGGCGCGCCGTCTCGGGGGATGATCTCCTTTACGGTGCCGTCGAGGTTATATTCCACCTCATACAGGCTGGGCACATACAGCCCCGACACCTGCGCCGCTCTGTGAAGGAACTCTGCTTTACTCCACCCTTCTTTTCTAGCTTTTCTGTGCAGCTCGATCAGCTCCACCGTCACGTCCTCGCCCTCACCCAAGCTGACGATGTCCACAAAGTCGGCAATAGGCTCGGCGTTGTACATCGCTGTGCCGCCGGCGATGACCAGCGGCGTCAGGCCGGTGCGTTCTGCGCTGTGCAGCGGGATACCCGCCAGATCCAGCATGTTCAGGATCGCCGTAAACGCCATCTCATAGCCCACAGAAAAGGCGACGATATCAAAGTCCGCAATAGGTTCTCCGCTCTCCAGCGCAAACAGTGGGATCTGCGCCTTGCGCATCTCCTCCTCCATGTCGCCCCACGGGGCAAACACCCGCTGGCACCACACGCCCTCCATATTGTTCATCACGCCGTATAAGATCCGCATCCCCAGATTGGACATGCCGATCTCATAGGTGTCCGGAAAGCAGAAGGCGATCCTTGTGTCCACCTGCGCCGGATCTTTCTTCACCACATTATACTCGCCGCCGGTATAGCGGGCAGGCTTCTGCACCCGAGGTAAAATGCGCTCTAATCTTTTATCCAATGTAGAGTCTCCCATCCTGTCGGTTTTCCTCTATTCTACCCTGTTCCGACCGGATTGGCAAGAGCAAATTCCCGCACGGTGCAGCACACGACCCCCGCCGTTCCCAGCAGGAGAAAGCCCGCCCGATGCCGCAGCCACAGGATGATCCCCAGCGCCGCCAGCGCCATCAGGAGCACCAGCGTTGCCACTCGGCACACCTTGTCCGCCAAAAAGGGATCCGTCACCCAGGCTATCCCGATCCACAGCAGCCGCCCGCCGTCCAGCGCCGTCAGCGGCAGCAGGTTGAACACCCCCAGCACCAGCTGCGCTCCGGCAAAAAGATAGAACTCCTCCCGCCATTTTCCGCCCATGCTCATGAGCCATGACAGCGTGACATTTACCAGCGGCCCCGCCAGCACGCACAGAGCCTCCCGCCCGTAGGAAAGACGGTTCCGGTCACGAATGCGCATCTGCGCCCCGAAAGCCGATACGGACAGCCCCTCCAGCCTGCCGCCGCACAGCCGCAGGGCGATGTAATGCCCCATTTCGTGGCACACAGCCGCCAGCAGCACCGCCGCCAAGCATACGGTCGGCGCCATCAGCGCAAACACGGCCACCAGCAAAACCGCCGTGGGCGATATACGCACCCGCGCGCCGCTATGCCACATAATAGATCGGATTTATGTAAACCTGATCGCGGTGCAGCTCAAAGTGCAGATGCGGCCCTGTGGCCGCTCCGGTCTGTCCCACCTCGCCCAGAATATCCCCGCAGCGAACGGTCTGTCCCGCCGAGGCGGTCACACGCTTGCAGTGGGCATACAGGGTGCTGAAGCCGTCTGCGTGATTCACGGTGACATAGTTTCCCAGGTCGCTGCTCTGCGCCACCACGCCCACGGTTCCGTCGGCAAAAGCGTGGATCGCCGACCCGTCCGCGGCGTCAATATCCACGCCGTAATGGAATCTGTTCTCCCCCGCAATGGGATGTATGCGATAGCCGAAGCCGGAGGTCACTCCCCCCTGCTGCGGCGCTGCATAGGCAAAACCCAGAACGCTCTGCCCAAGCTCCGTGTGCTGCGGCAGGCTCTCCGCCGTATACACGCCGGAAAATACCGCCGCGGCCGTCTGCGCCGGCGACGCCGCCTCCTCCGGCTCCTTTTCGCCGAACACCGCCACATAGGCATCCTGCAGGGTGTCCCGCAGGCCGCCCTCCTTGGAAAAGGCTTTGCCCACGGCGGAAAAGGCCTCCGCAAAGTCCGTGTCCTCGCCCATGAGCCGCAGGATCTTGTCCCGATAGCTGCCGGCCACGTCCGGCATCAGCAGCTTCACCGCCACCACCAGCACCAGCAATATTCCGCTCACGGACAGGCGTATCAGCCGCCGACGCTCCCGCTTGCTCATAGGTTTTTCCGCCCTCTGCCGCGTCCGGCTCTCACGGCTGCGCCCTCCTTGATTCTCCGTCACGTTGTTCGCCCCCCTTCGGAAAACTATATGCACCGCCTCGGCCGATTAGCCCAGTCATTTGAGCGGTCAAAATGCCAAATGTACCCCATACATTTTTAGTGATTCATCCAAAAATACCGAATCCCTCGGCAAAGAGGGGCTTTTGGGCATTTCCTTGGTTTACTTTCACGCCAAAATGTGGTTAAATAAATGAAGTGAGAATATGCGGAGGCCGCTCCGCAGCTTGCAAAAAAAGGAATAGGAAAAGCAATTTAGGAGGAATTATTATGGTACAGTTTGCACACAGAATGGATCTGCTGAAAGGCTCCGAGATCCGTGAGCTGCTGAAGCTCACTGCTCAGCCCGACATCATCTCCTTTGCCGGCGGTATGCCCGCTCCCGAGCTGTTCCCCGTGGAGCAGATGATGGAGGCCTCCATGGCCGTCCTCAAGGAAAACGGCCGCGTCGCTCTGCAGTACTCTTCCACCGAGGGTTTCCCCCGTCTGCGTGAGCAGATCGCCGAGCGTATGCTGGCCAAGAACAACATCCACACCGACGCCGATCACATTCTGGTCACGTCCGGTTCTCAGGAGGGTCTGGACTTTTCCGCCCGCGTGTTCTTGAACCCCGGTGACGTGGTGCTGCTGGAAAGCCCCTCTTATCTGGGCGCTGTCAACGCTTTCAAAGCCTGCGAGCCTAAGTTTGTGGAAGTTCCCACCGACGACGGCGGCATGATCATGGAGGAGCTGGAGAAAATCCTCGCCACCACCGAAAAGGTGAAGATGATCTATGTCATCCCCGATTTCCAGAACCCCACCGGCCGCACCTGGGATCTTGATCGTCGCCATAAGTTCATGGACATCGTCAACAAGTACGAGATCCCCGTGGTGGAGGATAACCCCTACGGCGAGCTGCGTTTCGAAGGCAACTATCTGCCCGCTCTGAAGAGTCTGGACACCAAGGGTCTGGTCATCTATCTGGGCACCTTCTCCAAGATCCTGGCTCCCGGCTACCGTCTGGGCTGGGTCTGCGCCGAGGATGCCATCCTGGCCAAGTACAACTTCATGGAGCAGGCTGCCTCTCTGCAGGCTTCCACCATCGGCCAGATGGAGACCTCCAAGTGGATCGATATGTTCGATCTGGACGCCCACGTCAACACCATCCGCGAGTGCTATCGCAAGCGCCGCGCCGTGATGCTGGAGACGCTGGCCACCGAGCTGCCTGAGCCCTGCACCTTCACCCGTCCCGAGGGCGGTCTGTTCGCCTGGGTCGTCCTGCCTGAGTACATGGACGCCAAGGAGCTGCAGATGAAGTGCCTGGCGAAGAAGGTCGCCTTTGTTCCCGGCGGTTCCTTCTTCCCCAACGGCGGCCACGAGAACACCCTGCGCCTGAACTACTCCTGCATGCCCGAGGAGAAGATCGTTCAGGGCATCACCGCTCTGTGTCAGACCATTCGGGAGAATCTGCACTGATCCCTTTCCTGTAAATTACATAAAACACCGGTTTGGCTGAGCCAAACCGGTGTTTTTAACCGTATTATTCACATTATATTTTACATTTTCCTATAAAAAAGGCGGAGATATCCCATGGATCTCCGCCTTTTTTGTATAAAATCAGAGCTTGCCCAGAGCCTTCAAAATCTTCTCCGGCGTCATGGGCCAGCTGCGCACCCACACGCCGCAGGCGTCATGGATAGCAATGCCGATGGCCGGCGCTGCACCGTTGCAGGCGATCTCCGAAATGGACTTTGCGCCGAAGGGGCCGAACTTATCGTCCACGTCAATGAGCACAGACTTGAAATCATCCGGCGCCTCGTCGATCATGGGGGCGCCATAATCGGTGAGGTTGGCGTTGATGCACTTGCCGTCCTTGTCCAACTTCATGTCCTCGTACAGCGAGTGACCGATGGATTTCATCACGGCGCCGTACATCTGGCACAGGGCGATCTCGGGGTTGATGGGTGTGCCGGCGTCCTGCAGGGCGTAGAACTTCTGCACCTTAATTTCGCCCGTCCTCACGTTCACCGCCACCTGCGCAAAGTGCGCGCCGTAGGGCACGGAGGAAGCCGTGGTGACGAAGCTGCCGTGGGCAATGGGCTGGCCTCGGCCGCCGCCGCTGGTGGCCGTATGCACCAGCTCATAGTAGGACAGGACAGCGCCGGTGGCCTTGGAGTATACCTCGCCGGGCGCCCGAACATCCAGATCCTCCTCTTTCTCCTCCAGCTGCAAGGCGGCTTCCTTGATGATGAGGTCTTTCAGCTTCCTGGTGGCGACCAAGGATGCGTTGCCGCTGAAGAAGGTGCCGGAGGAGGCGTAGGCGCCGGTATCGAAAGCGCAGGAGTCCGTGTCGCCGGACACCACGGTAATGCGATCCATAGGCAGCTTCAGCACCTCCGCCACGATCTTGGCGGAGATGGTGTCCAGGCCGGTGCCCAGATCGGCGCCGCCGCTGTTGAGGATCACGGTGCCGTCGGTCTCCAGCTTGGCGATGGCCTCGGCGTGATCCAGCCCCGGCAGACCCGAGCCTTGCATGATCATGGCAAAGCCCTTGCCGATCTTCCAGTCGGGATCGTCGGATACTTCCTTCTTGCCCCAGTCGATCATGTCGCAGCCCTGCCGGATAGCCTCGTCCAGACCGCAGGAGCCAACGGGCACCACAGCGCCCTCACGACCCTCGCCCAGACCCTTGAGGATCTCCAGCATATAGCCCTCTTCCACGTGGTTCTTCTCCACCATGGTGCGGTAGTCGATGCCCAGCTTATCGGCCAGCTCCGCCATGGCCATCATGATGCCGTAGGTGCCCTTGGGCGTGCCGTAGCCCTGATAGGCGCCGGCAGGCGGCGTGTTGGTGTAGAACACCTTCAGGTCGTAGGCCATGTTGTCCACCTTGAACAGCGGCAGCGTCTTGGAGCAGCTGTTCATAGGCACCGTCAGGCAGTGGTTGCCGAAGGGGCCGGTGTTGGCGCAGACCTCCATGAACAGCGCCGTAATGGTGCCGTCCTTTTTACCGCCCATCTTCACATGCACCCGCATGGGATGACGGGTGGAGTTGGCGTAAAACTCCTCGGCGCGGGTGTTGCGGTAGTACACGGGCTTCTTGGTGATCCAGGCGGCATAGCCGGTGAGCTCCTCCACCAGAATGTCCTGCTTGGAACCGTAGCCGCCGCCCACGCGCTCTTTAATGACATGAATTTTGTTTTCGGGTATGCCGCACACCCAGCTGACGATGCGGCGCACATGGTAAGGCACCTGGGTGGCGCAGTTCAGCACCAAGCGGCCGCTCTCCACATGGGCGTAGCACACATGAGGCTCCAGCGGCGTGTGCTGGATCTGGCTGGTCTGATAGGTGGCCTCCACGATGGCGTCCGCCTCGGCAAAGCCCTTTTCCATGTCGCCGATGCCGCCCTTGTTGGACGCGGCAATGTTCTTGTGAATATCGGCGTGGAGGGGGAACTGATAGACCACCTTTCCCTCGCGGGGATCGCCCTGCAGCTTGTTGTATTCCTCCAGATCGTCCGGTGCGCCGGCGTTATACTGCACGGGGCCGTTGTGCACCAGCGGCGCACCCTCGGCCATGGCCTCTTCCACGGTGAACACGGCGCCCGTCGGCTCATACTCCACCTTAATGAGGGAGGCCGCCTTGTCGGCGATCTCCGGCGTGCGGGCTACGATGCCCGCCACACGGTCGCCCACATGGCGCACTTTCATGTTAAACAGCCGCCGGTCGTGGGGCGACGGTTCGGGGTTGCCCTGTCCGGCCTGCATATAGTACACATCCGGACAATTATAAGCCGTGATAATGGCGGCCACGCCGTCCAGCTTTTCCGCCTCGCTGGTGTCGATGGACTTGATGTAGGCGCTGGCGAAGGGGCTGCGCAGAACGTGCAGGCACCAGGCATTGGCAGGCACCTTGTCCTCCACAAACACCGGCTCGCCGGAAACCAGAGCGGCGCCGTCGATCTTGCCGGCAGGCTTGCCGATGATCTCCAGATTGGGGCGGAAGGACGGGGCGATCTCCGTTTTGAATTCCCCTTCATCCCGCAGCTCGCAGGCCAGCTTCACCGCCAGATAGTAGTGCTCATAGCCGGCGTCACGGATGAAAATGCTGGTGAGCACATCCTTTATCTGCTCACGGGTGGGATGGGGATGCTTTTCCAGCAGCCAGCTGAGGATCAGCGCCGCTGCCGGAGCGTTATAGGCGCTCTGCACGATGCCGGCGGCCACCATGGCCTTCTGCACATAGTTCAGCTCGCCGTTCACCAGCAGAGATTCCGCCGTTTTGATGTCGGCGCCCTCTGCCTGATAGAGCAGGATAAAATTGGAATATTTCAGTTCGCCATTAAAGATAATGGTATCGGAGCCGGCAAAGCCCTCGGCGTCGTCGCTGTCACGCACGGAGTAGCAGCCGGTATGATACAGCACCTCACGCAGCCGAGCCGTCGGCTCGCCGCGCAGAAGGATATTTTCACCGTTGAGTCTGCATTTCACTTCCATTTGCCTTACCTCCCCAGTGTGAACACGATCTTCGCCAGATACTTTTTATACTCGGCGCTGCCGGAAATATCGTCGGTGAACTCCATGGAGTCCGCCAGATCCGGCGTATTGCCATAAGCAAAATCGCTGCCGGACACGCTCAGCGCATAGATCCCCTCGGACACGGCCGCCGTCACCGCCGCGTGGCTGGAGGTGGTGTTGGTGAAGCGCTTGACCCAGCCGGTGCGGCCTGCGTCCAGCACCACATACTCGATAAGCCGCTTGCAGCCACTCTGCAGATATTCGCCAATGGGCTTCATCTCCTCGCCGTGTGGCGTGATGGACTTGAGCACGGCATCCGCCGCCGTCAATGCGGCCGCCAGATAGCTGTCCTGCCGGCGCAGGCCGATGTTGCCGCCCACGGTGGCGCTGTTGCGCTTTACAAACGAAGCGCAGAAATGCGCCGCTTCCTTGATAAACTTAGGCACCAAGTCGCTCTCGATGACCTGATTAAAGGTGCAGCGTGCGCCGATATAGAGCTTGCCGTCCTTGACAAAAATATCGTCCAGACCCAAGCCGTTTATGTCGATAAGATCCTTGCCCTGCGCGCTGCCGTTCAGGCGCAGATCATCGGTGCCGCCGGCCAGATATACGGCGGTGTCAGCATGCTGCTTGCGCAGCGTCACCGCCTCCAGCGGAGTTTTGGGATGATAGATCATAGCAGTTCCTCCTGTTTATTCTACCCGACCTTCCGGATGGCCGGCCACCAGAGCATCAATGAAATACTCCAGCATTCTGCGGGTGGCGTTGCGGCGGTATTCGGGCATGGCGTGGGGCTTGATGACCTCATTGCACCATGCGTCCAGAAATGCGCCCTTCAGCTCCGGCAGCTCCTCCACCTTGTGGCCGATGAGCAAGCTCTCCACTTCACGGCTGCGCTCCACCTTGGGGCCGGCGGCGCCGGAGGATGCACGGAAATCCACCACCACGCCGTCCTGAATGTTGGCGGCGGCGGAGAGAGTCAGCTTGGAAATGGCGTTGGAGCGGCGCATGCCGATCTTGCGGAAGAAAATATGGGTGAAATTCTGGGGCGGAATGACCACCTTGGTAATAAGCTCGTCGTCACGGATGGCGGTGACCTTGGTCTTGATGATGAAGTCGTCCACCTTCATGCGGCGCTCGCCGTCCACGCTCTGCAGCACCACCTCCGCGTCCAGCAGGATCAGCGGCTGGGGCATATCGCCCTTGGGGGAAGCGTTGCCGATGTTGCCGCCGATGGTGGCGCTGTTGCGCAGGGCGATGGCGCCCATGCGGGAGGCTGCGTCCTTCAGCAGCGGATGGGTCACGGGGGAGGTGTGGATCTCCCAGGAGGTGGACAGGGCGCCGATCTCCACGGTGCCGTCGTCCAGCTTGCAGATGCCCTTCAGCTCCGGAAGGTTGGAGATGATAAGGATGGGCTTCTTAAAGCCCGGCACGATGCCCGCGCCGCGGCTGTTGGCCACCATCAGGTCGGAGCCGCCGGCCAGAGGCTGCGCTCCGGTCTCCTTGCGGATCTGCAGGGCTTCGGCCAGAGTTTGCGGCATATAGCATTTTACTTCTTCCATAATGCAGCTCCTTTCTTGGCGGCCAGATGGATAGACTCCACGATCAGGTCATAGCCGGTGCAGCGGCAGAGATTGCCGCTGATGCCCAAGCGGATTTCATCCTCTGTGGGGTCAGGGTTCTCGTTGAGCAGCACATAGGTGGCCATCACCATGCCCGGGATGCAGAAGCCGCACTGCACGGCGCCGCCCTCGGCATAAGCGTCAATAATGCATTTGCCTTTTTCCGTGTCGCGGATGCCTTCGATGGTCAGCAGCTCCGCGCCCTGGATGGAGCCGACAGGGATGATGCAGGGCGTCACCAGCTTGCCGTTTTTGATGATGGAGCAGGCGCCGCATTCGCCCTCGCCGCAGCCCTCCTTGCTGCCGGTGAGGCCGTAGTCCTCCCGCAGCACATCCAGCAGCCGCCGCAGGGGGTTACCGGTGTAGACCATGGGCTTGCCGTTCAGTGTAAATCGAACATCGTTATACATTTTTCAGCGCCTCCTCGATATCTTCAACAGGGATGGGAATGGAAGTAAACTTGCAGTTCAGCGCCCGCTCCACCGCGTCCACATAGGCGGCCGACGCGCCGTTGAACACCAGCTCGCCCATGCCCTTGGCGCCGTAGGGACCCCAAGGATAGGGATTTTCCTGAATGTGGTAGAACTGCTTGGGGAAGTCCATGGAGGTGGGGATCACATAGTCGGACATGCTCTTCTGCTTGAAATAGCCCTTCTTGTTCTCCAGCTTTTCCATGGAGCCGTAGCCCAGGGACTGCATGATGCCGCCATTGATCTGGCCGTGGACGATAAGCTCGTCGATGGCCTTGCCGATCTCGTGGGAGGACCACACGCCCAGGGTCTTCACCTCGTTGGTGAGCTTGTCCACTTCCACTTCCACGATCACAGCGCCCCAGCCGTAGCCCAGGTACGCGTCGCCTCGGAAGGTGGCCTGATCCCAGGGATAGCCCTCGGGGTGCTCATACTCCACCTCGGTGGTGAAGTCGCCCTCGTCCCAGCGCTCCTTCATCTCCAGCGCGGCGCGCTCCACCAGCCTGCCCACGATCATGGTGGAGCGGGAGGCGGCGGTGGGGCCGGAGTCCACCACCTTGGAGGTGTCGGGGTTCTTATACTCGATATTGTCAATGGAAATGCCCAGAGTAGAGGCGCAGATCTTGCGGAGGGTGGTGCGGAAGCCCTGCCCCATCTCCGTGGAGCCTACGAAGATCTCCACCTTGTCGCCGGTCTTGGTGAGGCGGGCGTGCGCCTTGATGATGGCCTGCTCACCGTTGCCGGTGAAAGCGCCGCCGTGGTTATAAAGTGCCACGCCGATGCCCCGTCCGCAGCCGGGCTTATATTCCTTGATCTTATTCCAATAGTCGGATTCTTTGGTGATGACGTCGATCATCTCCGGCAGCTTCACATCCTCGATGATGTGGCCGTTGGTGGTGGTCTCGTCGCCCTTCTTGGCCAGATACCGCATCTTGAACGCCAGCGGATCCACGCCCAGATGGTGCGCCAGATGGGTCAGATGGGTCTCAAAGCAGAACAGGGTCTGGGGCGCGCCGAACCCGCGGAAGGCGCAGGTGGGGAAGGTGTTGGTGCCGATGCCCTCGCCCTTTAAGTAGGTGTTGGGGATGGTGTAAACGCCGTTGGCGTGGAACACGCCGCGCTGCAGCACCACGAAGGAGGAGGACAGGTATGCGCCGCAGTTGTAGTAGATATGCCCCTCGGTGCCGATGATCTCGCCGTTTTTCACGGCGGTCTTGTAGATGCATTTGGAGGGATGGCGCTTCACGCTGAACTGGGTGTCCTCCTCGCGGTCAAAGACCATCTTGATGGGCTTGCGGATCTTGTTTTCCGCAATGAGCAGCGCTCCGCAGAGTACATCCGGGAAATGCTCCTTGCCGCCGAAGGCACCGCCGGTGGTGCACTGACGGATGATGATGTCGTCATAGGGGATGTCCAGCAGACCCGCGATGGACTTGCGGATGTAGAACGGGCACTGCGCCGAAGCGTAGAACACGAACTTCCCGTCCTCATAGTCGGCAATGGCGCTGTTGGTCTCCAGGTGGACATGCTCCTGATAAGGCGTGGTCAGGGTCTCCTCGAAAATTTCGTCCGCCTCGGCGAAAACCTCCTCCATGGGTCTGCCCTTCTCGCAGAACAGCTCGCACATAACGTTGCTGCCCTTCTCCGGAAACATTGCGCCGCCCACGGAAGCAATGCCGTCGTCAATGGTCACGGCGGGGGTCTGCTCGGTGTAGTCGATCTTGATCTGATCCCGCAGGTCTTTCAAAGTCGCGCGGTCAGGCCCCACCACCAGGCCGATGGTCTCGCCCACATACAGCACATAGTCCTCGGCAAAGCAGCGCCAGTCCTTCATGATCATCCACAGCTCGTTCTTGCCCTGCGCGGGGATGTCCTTGGCGGAGATGAAGTAGTAGCCCTCCGGCATCTCCGGCAGGTGGATGGCGTCAATGGTGCCTCTGGGGATCGTGGAGCGCACCATATAGGCGTACTGCATGTCCGGCAGCATCATGTCGCAGACATAGGTCGCCTCCCCTCGGGCTTTTTCCACAGCGTCCACCCGAATGATCTTATCGCCGATTTTCGTTGCTGGCATTGTATAGCCTCCCTTATGTATGTTTTATAAAAGGATATAGTGATTCAACATAATACTGTTATGAATTGTACCATACAAATGCTCTTTTGAAAAGGGAAAGCGTGATTCTATTTTGCAAATAAAGATGCATTTCATTGACAAAAAAGAGAGAAGCTGGGTATACTACCAGCAAAGGAGTGTTGCACATGAAGATCGGTTGCGTTCTTATGGCGGCAGGCTTCGGCCGCCGCTTCGGCGGGAACAAGCTGCAGGCGGAATTTGACGGCGGCGCTACCCTTATCCAGTGCGCCCTGTCCGCCATACCCGACGACAAGCTGGCGCAGGTGGTGGTGGTGACCCAGTATCCCCAGGTTGCTGAACTGGCGCGGAAATACGGCTTCACCGCCCTGCCGAACCCCCATCCGGAAGTCGGACAGAGCGAGTCCATCCGCATCGGCCTGCAGGCGCTGCAGGATTGCGACGCTGTGCTGTTTCAGGTGGCGGATCAGCCCAAGCTGAAAAAGGAGACCGTGGCGGAGCTTATTGATTTTGCCGCCGCCCACCCCGACCGCATCGTGGGACTGGGGCACAACGGCCGCCGCGGCAACCCCTGCATTTTTCCGGCCAGATTCTATCCGGAGCTTATGGCTCTCACCGGCGACCACGGCGGCCGCTCGGTGATCCTGGCGCACGAGGAGGAGCTGCTGCTGATGGACGTTTCCTCCGACCAGCTCATTGACATCGACACGCCGGAGCAGCTGGAAAAATTGTAATTATCATAAAAAATCCGTCATTCCGAGGGCGCAAAGCGGCCGCGGGGATCCGTTTCTCTGTACGCATTTTGGATACGGATCGCCACAGCCGGTGGGCGCACCGGCTTGGCAATGACAGGTTATATTTGCAAGCAAAAAGGACGGTTCCTTTCGGAACCGTCCTTTTATATGCGTTTTACACAAGAATTACTTGCCCATGTTCATCTGAGCAGCGACCTCAGCGGCGAAGTCCTCCTGCTTCTTCTCGATGCCCTCGCCGGTCTGGAAGCGAACGGCGTCCACGAACTTGACGGAGCCGCCCAACTTCTTGGCGGCGTCGGCGATATACTTCTCCACGCTGCCCTGGAAGATGTCGCCGCGGACGAACTCCATCTGCAGCAGGCAGTTCTCCTCGTAGAACTTGTTCATCTTGCCCATGACGATCTTCTCCTTGACCTGAGCGGGCTTGGAGGCCATCTTGGGATCGGTGTCCATCAGAGCCAGAGCGATCTTCTTCTCCTCGGCCAGCACATCCTCGGTGACCTGGGACTTGTCCCAGAAGCGGGGATTCAGAGCGGCGATCTGCATGGCGACGTTCTTGCCGATCTCGGTGGCGTCGATGCCGCCCTCCACAGCCAGGTTCACCAGCACGCCGATCTTGCCGCCGGCATGGACATAACCCACGCTGGTGTTCTCGGCAAAGCGGACGAAGCGGCGGATCTGCAGGTTCTCACCGATGGACATGACCTTCTCGGGCATGGTCTCGGACACGGTCAGGTCGCTGCCCACATACTTGCAGTTCATCAGCGCGTCCACGTCGGCGGGGTTCTGCTCGGCGATGACCTTGGCGATGTCCTTGACGAAGGCCACGAACAGGTCGCTCTTGGCGCAGAAGTCGGTCTCGCAGTTGACCTCGACCACGACGCCCACGCCGTTCTCGGTCAGCGCATAGGACATACCCTCGGCGGCGATGCGGCCGGCCTTCTTGGCAGCCTTGGCCAGACCCTTCTCGCGCAGCCACTCAACAGCCTTGTCCATATCGCCGTCGCACTCGACCAGCGCCTTCTTGCAGTCCATCATACCCACGCTGGTCATCTCGCGCAGGGTCTTCACATCAGCAGCAGTAAAAGCCATTTTTGTTTCCTCCTGTAAAATATTATTTTATCTTTATCGCCTTATTTGGCGTTAAGATCGTATGCCTCTGCAACATTGTCCGCAAGGTGGCAGCACACCCTGTGATCCGATGCCACATAGCGCATATCGGGTTCGCTGTTTTCACAGCGCGTTGTAGCAAATGGACAGCGCGGATGAAAATTGCAGCCCTTTGGCAGGTCTATGAGACTGCCTGGCTCCCCTTTCATTATACGTTTTTCCCTGCTGCGCAAATGAGGATTCAGTATGGGCGATGCAGCCATAAGCGCCTGTGTATATGGGTGCATAGGCTCGGAGCATATAACATCTGTAGGTCCGCACTCAACAATCTTCCCGAGATACATTATAGTAATTCTGTCACTAATATAACGCAATACATTCAGATCATGAGTTATTACAAGGTAAGTTAGCCGATGCCGCTCCTGAAGATCTAGCAGCAGATTCAAAATCTGCGCCTGAACGGAAATATCAAGAGCCGATGTGGGTTCATCGAGTATCATTATCTGAGGGTTGACCGCCAATGCTCTCGCTATAGCTATCCTTTGGAGTTGACCTCCCGAAAGCTGATGAGGATAACTGTAAAGATATCTTTTATCCATCTTAACGGCATATAGCGCTTCGACGGCTTTCGTCTTTGCCTCAGTAATGGACATGCCATGTATTATGAGAGGGCGCATGATAGACCCCTCAACAGTATCTCTAGGGTTAAGATTTGAAGCGGGATCTTGGAACACAACGGCTACTTCTTTGCGTATGCGCTTCTTTTCAGCATTGGAGGCCTTGGAAAGATC
>ENA-OUQO01000402-OUQO01000402.1-human-gut-metagenome-genome-assembly--contig:-NODE-402-length-14828-cov-3.853517_pt1 | contig 14828 bp, 10 predicted proteins | sample MGYA00237944_ERZ548825 | MGnify/ENA primary metagenome ERZ548825 (study PRJEB26490, sample SAMN05194700) | human gut metagenome | biome: terrestrial biome; feature: human-associated habitat; material... | reverse complement strand
ATGAGACCATCGTGTCGTTGCGCTTGTAGCGAGTGCATCTTATGTAACGCATCTGCTCCAGTTCATTGATGATTTGCGTGTAACTCATGACACGTAATGTTCTACAATCAAGGTAATCCGCTATTTGTCCGAGGGTAATGGAGCGGAGGTCGCAGAAATTGACGAACAAGGTTAGGAATAATGACTGCTCCTTGGTCAGCCCGAGACGCTCCGACAAATAATCCAATAGAGGGTCTACTGTGTCAAGAAATTGCTTGTCTAATCCCGAATCTTCGGCGAACTCCAGTATAGACTCCATTGCACCCAGGATGTTGGTCGGTGTTGGAATTATAACCTCGTCAGTTTCGTTGTCCGTCTCTTCGGCCATCTCCTCATCCGTCTCTTCGACTGTCTCTGTAACTGTTTCTTCGTCTGTATTTACGAGGGCGTTCTCTGCCTCTGTTACAACCGTTTCATTCCCTGTGAGGATTTCCTCGTTCATTGTTTTTTCGTTTGCCATGTTGTTGGTGTTGTTGTTTTTGTTCATAAGTACATTATTTATTTTGATGATTCAACTTAATTGGCTATTTTTGCAGCCAGATTTCTCCTCAACTCCGTGCCGTGCACTGCACTTTGTTTTGGTTTTGCAAAATTACAATGGGGGTGCTTCTTTTATTGACACACCCCTTGGCACAAAACATTCACTCTCCCCAAAAATGCCATATTTCGCATATAAGTAAAACAAAGCCGCTGATTTTGCGTTGCAATTATATACCGACACCAACTACACCATGAGCGAAGTTGAATTAATCCTTTTGAACAGCAATGACAAGTGTACGGTGTACACCATACAGTTTGTCAAAGACGACCAGCACGAATTCGACAAATTCGTGTCCAAATTCCGTGATGACACGGAGTTGAACGCAGACTACCGTGCCATTATACGCTTTATAGAGCAGATAGTCGAGTTTGGCGCACTTGAGCGGTATTTCCGCCGTGAAGGCGCAGTACGCGACTCTGTAGCCGCATTGCCTGTACTCAAATCCAAACTCCGCCTGTATTGTCTTCGCTTGTCTGACAAGATGCTGATATTGGGCAACGGAGGTGAAAAGAAAACACGCACATATCAACAAGACCCAGACTTGCAATGCTATGTGGTGACTCTCCAAAAGTTTGAAGAACTGCTGAAAGAGAGCGTAAACGACGGTTCTGTTGTCATCACGGAAAATTCCATTGAGACTGACAAAACGTTTGAGTTATGAAATCTGACAATGGATACCTCAATTCGCTGTTTTCCGAAATACCCTCGGAAGAACGCGCAGCAACACATGCTTCGTTTGAGGTCTCCAATCGAATTGACGGACTGATGAAGAAACGAGGCCTGACCAAGAAACAGTTTGCCGACCAGATTGGGCGGCGGCCAAGCGAAATCACGAGGTGGCTGAGCGGCGAACACAATTTCACCATCGCCACTCTTTCCATGATTGCCGAGTTTTTTGGCGAACCAATCATTCAGGTCGTCAAAGACCGGTCGGAAACCGAACCCCATTAAACTGAAAAAGGCGGCGCATCTCATGTCGAGGTGCGCCACCTTATTATTTATATATATGCCCAGAGGGGGCATCAGTTGCCGTTGTTACTCCTTGCACTTGGCGGCGATGAACATGCGGTTCATGCGGCCGATGTTGTAGAGCTTGATGTTCTTCGGGCACTCAGCGGAGCAAGCACCGGTGTTGGTGCAGTTGCCGAAGCCGAGTTCGTCCATCTTGCGCACCATTGCGCGAGCGCGGCGGGCACGCTCCACCTGTCCCTGGGGCAGCAGTGCAAACTGGCTGACCTTGGCGGATACAAAGAGCATAGCCGAACCATTCTTGCAGGCAGCGACACATGCGCCGCAGCCGATGCAAGTAGCGCTATCCATTGCCATATCGGCCACCTCCTTGGAGATGGGTATAGCGTTGGCGTCGGGTGCGCCGCCGGTATTGAAGGATACATAACCGCCGGCTTGCTGGATTTGGTCGAAGGCGTTACGGCTGACCATAAGGTCGCGGATAACGGGGAAAGCGGCAGAGCGCCACGGTTCGATGGTGATGGTGTCGCCGTCGTTGAATTTGCGCATGTGCAGCTGGCAGGTGGTGATACCTTGCACGGGGCCGTGGGGATGGCCGTTGATGTACAGCGAGCACATACCGCAGATACCTTCGCGGCAGTCGTTGTCGAATACTACGGGTTCTTCACCGGCTTCGACAAGCTGCTGATTGAGCATATCGAGCATCTCGAGGAAGCTGCTGCCGGTGGAAACGCCGTCGAGGTGGTAGTTTTGGAATTGCCCTTTGGTTCTGGGGCCGCGCTGGCGCCAAATGCGCAGGTTTACGCTTATAGTCTTTTCCATAATTGTGTTCTGTGTGATTGGGGGTGAGGTTAGGACTTATAGTTGCGGGTCTGCACGTGTATTGCCTCGTACTTCAGGGGTTCCTTGAGCAGTATGGGCTTGGCGCCTTCGCCGGCGTACTTCCAGCAGGCGACGTACATATAGTCTTGGTCGTTGCGGGCGGCCTCGCCGTCAGCGGTCTGATATTCTTCGCGGAAGTGTGCGCCGCAGCTTTCGTTGCGGTTGAGGGCGTCGATGGCCATCATCTTGGCTATCACGAGGAAGTCCTCGAGGCGCAGAGCCTTTTCGAGCTCGGTGTTGAGGTCTTCGGCTTCGCCTACGATGCGCAGGTCGCTATAGAATTCTTTGCGAACTTCTTCGATTTCCTTGGTAGCTTCCACCAGGCCTTGGAGTGTACGACCCATGCCCACGAGGTTCCACATGATGTGGCCCAGACGTTTGTGAATTTGGTCGGGGGACTTGGTGCCTTTGATAGCCATCAGGCGAGCGATACGGTCGCGCACGCCCTGCTCGGCCTTGTCAAACTCGGGCGAATCGGTGCCGGGGCATGCAACCTTGATTTGGTCGGACAGATAGTTCTGCATTGTGTAGGGCAGTACGAAGTATCCGTCGGCCAGACCCTGCATAAGTGCGGAAGCGCCGAGGCGGTTGGCACCGTGGTCGCTGAAGTTGCATTCGCCGATGGCGAAGAGGCCCTTGATGGAAGTCTGCAGTTCGTAGTCCACCCAGATGCCGCCCATGGTGTAGTGGCTGGCGGGGAAGATCATCATCGGGGTCTCGTAGGGATTGTCGTCCGAGATCATCTGGTACATATCAAAGAGGTTGCCGTAGCGGTCGCGAACGACGTCCTCGCCCAGGCGCTCGATGGCGTACTTGAAGTCGAGATATACGGCGTTGCCGGTACCTACGCCGTAGCCGGCGTCGCAGCGCTCCTTGGCGGCACGCGATGCGATGTCACGGGGACACAGGTTGCCGAAAGCGGGATAGCGGCGTTCCAGATAGAAGTCGCGATCTTCGTCGGGTATATCGGTGGGTTTGAGCTTGCCGGCGCGGATGGCTTCGGCGTCTTCTTTCTTCTTGGGCACCCAGATGCGGCCGTCGTTACGCAGCGACTCGGACATCAGGGTCAGTTTGCTCTGGTCTTCGCCGTGTACGGGGATACAAGTGGGGTGTATCTGAGTGAAGGCGAGGTTGGCCAGGTATGCGCCATGCTTGAATGCCTGTACGGCAGCGCTGCCGTTGCAGCCCATAGCGTTGGTGCTCAGGAAGAAGGCGCGGCCGTAACCACCGGTAGCGAGTACCACGGCGTGTGCGCTGTAGCGTTCGAGCTTACCGTTGATAAGGTTGCGGACGATGATACCGCGAGCGCGACCGTCGATGATGACCAGGTCAAGCATTTCGCGACGGTTGAAGGACTTAACGGTGCCCTTCTGGATCTGGCGGTTGAGCGACGAGTAGGCGCCCAGCAGCAGTTGCTGGCCGGTCTGACCTTTGGCGTAGAATGTACGGCTTACCTGTGCGCCGCCGAAGCTACGGTTGGCCAGCAGGCCGCCGTATTCGCGTGCAAAGGGAACGCCCTGTGCCACGCATTGGTCGATGATGTTGTTGGACACCTCGGCCAGACGGTATACATTGGCTTCGCGAGAGCGGAAGTCGCCGCCCTTGACGGTGTCGTAGAACAGGCGGTAGATGCTGTCGCCATCGTTCTGATAGTTCTTGGCGGCATTGATACCACCCTGTGCGGCGATGGAGTGTGCACGACGGGGGCTGTCCTGGATGCAGAAGTTGAGCACATTGAAGCCCATTTCGCCAAGGGTGCTGGCGGCGCTGGCGCCTGCCAAGCCGGTACCGACAACGATGATGCTCAAGTGGCGTTTGTTGGCGGGATTGACGAGCTTTTGGTGGGCTTTATAGTTGGTCCACTTCTCGGCGACGGGACCTTCGGGAATTTTCGAGTCTATCTGGTACTCGGGGAGCTTCGACGATTCGATGTCGGCGAATTCCTGCATGATGGGGGTAGAGTCTATCATACCCTCGAGATTTTTGAGATCTGCCATTGCTGTCAGTGGTTTATGTTATTGTTGAGGTTGAATCATTTCGGCGGGCACCTGCTTGGGAAGCATTGAATTGATGGCAGATACCATCTGGTTGAGAGCCTGCATTTCCTGTCCGGGAGCGGCCTTGGAGCACTGAGCGTTGAAAGCCTTTTGTACAGCAGTTGCTTTTTCGACGAATGCGGGTCCGTTTTCAATGATATACTTGGACTGGCCTTCCTGAGCTTTGCGGTTGGCTTCCATGCGAGCCTGCATATCGGCGTTTTCGTCATTGATGACAGCCACATATTGGCCGATTTGGCTCATCATTCCGGCCTCGAATTCTTCGGTCAGGGCTTTAGCTTCTTTATTCCATGCTTCGGAGTATTGAGCTTGCAGAGCCTCGTTCTCGGCGTAGTAGTTGGTGTGTGCGCGATATGTGAACACAAATACCTGGCATACGAAGAGGGCAATCACGATGGAAGTCCACCAGTTGGAGATGCATTTGAGGCGGGGCAGCCATTTGGTATTGTCCCAGCCGGCGGTGTGGAACATGCTCCAGAATCCGTGGGTCATGTGGAACCACAGAGCGACGAAAGCTACGAGGTAGCATACGGGAGCCCAGAAGTTGTTGAAGGCCACTTGCAGGAACATCGTGCCCATTGCGGGATTGGCGGGAGCGCCGGCGAAGTCTACGGTGGTCACTCCGGCGATTTGCGAAGGAATGATTTCGGCGAGCTGCATCTTAGCCCAGAATTGCCACAGGTGAAGCAGCAGGAAGGCGATGACTACGAAGCCGAGCACGAGCATGTTCTTGGAAGACCACTCGACCTGCGCGGGGCGCGAGGTGACAGCGTAACGGTCGTTGCCACGAGCACGACGGTTTTGCAGCGTCAGCCACAATGCATACAAGATGTGGATGATAAACAGGGCGGCAAGGCCGATAGAAGCGACCAAGGCATACCAGTTGGCGCCGAGGAATTCGCACACGGCATTGTAAGCCGTGGGCCACAGCAGCGCTACCGAGTTCATCAGCACGTGAAAGGTTACGAATAGGACGAGGCACAGACCGGTAACGGCCATCACGAACTTACGTCCTATAGATGAGCTAAATAACCACATAAGAAGATGATTAAGTTAATAGAGAATAGTTTTTATAATTGTTTTGTTGTTGTCGGTTGTACGTGCCGGGAAACCCCGGATACGCATAGGGTGTCGGGCGTACAAGGCGCACGGCTCTGCAAAGTTAGGCATATTCCGCCGATGCCGCAACTTTTATTAGCGAAACTTTTCCGCAATTATCGGTGAAAAGCATGGGAAAGATGAGAACAATGAATATGAGAGCTATAAGAGGTATGGGAGTATATATAAGAGCATGGAAGCCATAGGAGCTATGCCACAGCCACCACTGCACTGCTCTCATCATTCCCATCTCCGGAATTCTCATTACTTCCATTACTCCCATTACTCTGGTTAAAAAAGTTGGGGCGCGCCGACGGCGCGCCCCAACCGGGAGTTTCAGTCTAATTTCTTAGGAATGTCTTACTTGATGACAACCTTGGTGGCATTCTTACCCTGAACGCGTACATATACGCCGGGGGTCAGATTGTCGGCAGCCACTTGGATGCCTTGCAGGTTGTAGTAAAGCACGGGAGCTTCAGCGTCAACAGCTTCGTCATAGAGGTCTTCAACTGCGGAGGAACCGCCCTTGATGAGGTCGGTGGCGAGAGCCGGAGTGGTCACTACGGGATGTTCCTGTGCGATGGCGTATACTTCGTACTTGCCGGTGGCACGTGCATAGTAGTGGAGGTTGCCTGCATAGTCGAAGCGTGCGGTAGCCCAGTCACCGGCCTTGGTGGGGGTGATTTCGAAGCGCTTGGTCATCGTGGGCACGCCGTCTTTCCATGCTACATCCATTACCAGCATATTGCCATAGGTACCCAGAACGAATGTCTTGCCGTCGGGGCTGATAGCGATAGCGGAGTTGCCGGAGGTAATCCAGAGCTTGTCCTCTTCGTTACCGGAGTTGTACTTCACTGCGTTGTCTTTGCCGATGTAACAGAAGCAAGGCACGCCGAGGCTGTTGTTGCCTGCGCTGCGGCATTGCGACATGAACAGACCTTCGCCGTAAGGTACGAGGTCGCAGTTGGTGTTGGCCCAACGTGCGCCTTCGCCCGTAGCCTTGGGTGCCATGGTGATTTGCCATGCGCTACCGAGTTCCCAGTACAGCAGGGAGTTGGAAGGTGCGATGGAGGTGTCGTGGTCTTCGGAGAATGCGTACATGCGGGTATCGTCGCCCTTGCCTACGAAGCATAGACCGCTGTGGCCGCCGCCTACGTTGACGCCGTTGTAGACGTATGCACCGGAGGACTGTTTTTCGCCGGCATACATATTCTGCAGGCCTGCATCGAGGTCCAGAGGATCGACGTAGGTGACACCGGAGGCGTCATCACCCCATGCGGCGAAGACAAACTTGCCTTCGCGTTCGCCGCCACGGAACGGATTGGAGGCATTGGTGGTATTACCGCCCCAAAGTGCATGTTGTTTGAACAGACCGGTAGCAACTTCGTTGCCTTCGGGATCGAAGATGGTAACACCTTGGGCCTTACCGGGAGCAAATGCGCTGTAACCGAACGAGGGTTGGGTCGGGTCGGTGATGGTGAGCACGGATGCACGGAGGTTGCTTCCCGAAACGGCCTTCATAGTCTTAACGAGGCCGGAGGCGGGAATGGTCTTGTTGGTCAAACGTACTTCCCAAGTGTACTCACTCTTTTCATCGAGCTGGTCTTTCTTGGTGAGAGTGTAGGTGTTCTCGCCCTTGACGGCAGCGCCCATAGGCACTACGATTTCTTTTTCGCCGTCATTGAGTACGAGTTCGGCCTTGGGAGCGGCACCGGTGGCGTGGTATGTAACGTCAACGGTTTCGCCGTTATCCTTGGAGGACAAGCCGTAAGCATAAGCAGCAGCCTCAACGATGGCGGTGGTGCCTTTGGTGGTGAAGCGGCTAACCTTGCCGTCACGTACTGCATAGAGGTTGACGTATGCAGCTGTCACTTCTTCGGTCTGTACATCTTTCACAACCTCGACTTCGCCGGCGACGGCTGTTGTTGCAGCCAAGCCTTCGATGGAGGTATTGGTGGTTGCAACGCCCTGTGCGTTCTTGACACCCTCGGTGATTTCGACGAGTTTGACACCGGCGTTGTTGCCTTCAGCGTTGTCGGGAGCTACCATATAGCTGTGGCCGAGATAGCGGAAAGCTCCGGCAGCGTTTACATTAGCAACGCCTTCGGGAGCCTCGGTATATGTCTGGACATCGTTGAAGCTGACTTCATATACCGGTTTATTGGAGGATACAACCAGGAATTTGTTATTATCCAAAGGTGATGTTACAAATGTGTAGTCGCCCAGGATGTTCTGCTTGCTCCAATCGGCAACATCATTGAGATAGCCGTCAGAAGTAAGTTCGCCGCCGGCTATACTGTACACATTATAGAACATAGTGGTAGACGAATACCAGGACTGTGCCGGGACGATGATAACGCCCTCGTCCGAAGTGCCGGTATATGCCATAGTTTCGCCCACGTATGCGCGGTACATATTGCCTGAGCGTTGCGAGCTGAACCACTTGACGGGGGCGCCTGTGGGCAGGCCGTTCTCATCGTTTGCCCATTTGTAGACGTTGTGTTCGCCACGAGTTTCTCCCTCTTCCATTTGTGCATCACTGAATTGGTTGAGTTCCTTGGCACATGCCACCAGGACGCCGTCAGCGGTCACCTGAATGTCTGCCACGTTCTTCTCGGTACCTTCGGTGCCTTCGGTCGATACTTCGGTCAAGACGGTCTTGGCCACGGGATCGTAAACGATGATGGTGGGGTTGGGTTTCGCGGCCTTGTCAAGAGCAAGAATGTAGAGCTTGCCGTTGCGAGCAATGACGCGACGGACATTCTTGTCGGCGAGTTGTGCGATAGGCTCGTCCACGTATGTCTGGTTGAATGTGTATTCATCGGGAGCATACAGGCCCTTACCCTCGGCTGCCGGGTCGGGATAGTTCTCGTATACGACTGCCGGGGGCGTCCAGCTTTCGCTGACGAGCTGAGCGGTGGGATATACGGCATCAGCAGCCTTGACAGTCACTGCTACAGGCTCTTCGATGGGCTTGTAGCCTTCGGCTTCGAACTCGATGGTGTAGTCGCCGGGCTCAAGACCGTTAAATACAAATGCGCCGTTATAGTAGTTGTCCGTGGTGTAGCGGGCCACTTCGGTGCCTGCCTTCTTGAGGATGGCAGTGACACCATTGAGGGGCTTGTAGGCATCCGGGGTGCTCATATTGGGCTTGTATGCATCATCTTTGAACTTCTCGTGCTTGTCGCGCACAACGCCGTAGATGGTACCGGTAGCCTCTTTGGTCAGGCCGAAGTAATCGGCGATACCGTGAGCGTATGCATCACCTTCGACACGGCATACGTCCCAGTTCATTGCACGGTGGCGTGCGGGCTGGTAGGTGTGGAAGTAACCTTCTACGAGGAAGCCGGGCACGTGGTGCTTGAGCACGCCGAGGTAACCCTTGGTTCCGTTGGCGCTGGTCCAGCTGCTGTGGTAGAAGTCGATGTCGCCGCGGAGATTGGTGCCGCCGTTAGCATAGGCCGTCCACATCATATGGGTGTTCCCGATGGCGTAGGGCCAGCATTTGCCTGCCATTTCACGTGACAGGGTCTGGTGTTCGAGGGTCACTCCTTCGTCTTCCACCGGGGTGTCATAACCGCGATAGAGGAACAACGGGAAGTTGGTATTGGTACCTTCGGAAGCAGCATTGGAGTGGATGGAGATGAACATGTCAAAGTTGTTGGCATCCACTTCGGCGCTAATCTCGGAGAGATTGCGGTTGAATACGTACAGGTCGGCGGGTGTTGCTTCGCCGAGCTGACTCGCTGTACCGTTGTCTTCGTGGTACGGGCCGTTCTTGACGCGAGACATGACGATATTATTATTCATGTCGCGGGCGGCGCCGGTGGTGGCGTTATCGCCGGTCTGGTTGAGCGTGCGGTCAAATTTGAGGCCGTACTGTATGAGGCGCTCGAGCACGCCGAAACCTTTCTCGAGGTCGGTATTGGACTCGAAGAAGCTCAATGTATCGGTATTGGTGCGCGAGTATGGACCGTGTCCCACGAGTGTGCAAGGACGGTCATCGGGTGTCCAACCGCCGTGTCCGGGGTTGATGTACACGCGCAGTTCGTCGGCAGTCTTGGCGCCGGCGGCGACGGTGGCAGCAAGTGCCAGAGCCGTCAGGATAATATTCTTTTTCATAATATTGCGCGTTATTTGGTGAGTGTTACGATATACAGTTCGCCTTCGGGGGTAGTGAAGGCTATGCGGCTGCCGTCAGCGCTGGCGCTGGGGAACTGAGCCTTAACTGTGTCGTCGGTGATGGTTTGCGAAACGCCGGAGGCCAGGTCGTAAAGACGCAGCGAGGAGGCTTTCACCTGCTGGGCGGTGCCTTCGACTTCGTCCATACCTACAAGGCGGTCATTGCCCATACGGCTGCACGGAGCTCGCCTACACGTTGCACGCCGGTGCCGTCGAGGTTGCATACGAAGCATCCGCGACCCACAAGCCAATACACGACTTTTTGTCCGTCAGGGCTGATGCTCGGCCAAATGTACGAGCCGCGGCCCTGAGGGTCGATGCTGCGGGTCTTGCCGTTGACTGTAACGTCAAGGTGCCCGTAATTGATAGAAGCAACGGCGCTGCGTACGGCCTTGGTGCCGTCGAGGCTCTGCACGCGAGCCTTGCCGTTTTCGACAGCAGTGACGCTGTTGCCTTCAATGCCTACGCCGCTGTTGAGGTGGCGCGAAGCTTTCACGAGTGTACGTACGCTCTTGGAGGCCAAGTTGGCGCTCTGTAACGATACATAACGTAAGTGGTTGGACCGGTATTCGGGTGCATCGAATACTACGTTCTGACCATCGGCAGTGAGGCGCAGGTTGTATGCGCCGGGAACGTTGGCTACAGTGGTGCAAGCACCGTCGGTCGTGATTTTCGCGATACCTTTGGTGTTTGTCTGAGCCACAACGAAACTGCCATCGGCACTGATAACGGGCTTGTCTACGTTGACACCGGCATCCACGCGCTGTACGCTCTGTACAGTCACGAGTTGGGCGCTCATAGACATTGCTCCTAACATCAGCACTGCGGTTAAGAAAATTTTTCTCATAGTGGTGTTGTTTAGGTAGTTGTTTATAGGGTAAAAAATCAGTCTTTCGTGTTCGAAATGTGATATGGCAAATGTAGGTATTTTTAAGACAAAGGCCGTCTAATTTAAGACTATTTAGCAATTGTTTGCATTCATTTTATGCTCTACGGCAGGTTTTTTGAGGGAAGTATGAGAACTATGCCATTTTTCTCATCGCTCCCATTGGCTTCATTTTCTCGTCGCTCTCATTTTTCCATTGCTCCCATTTTTCCCATCACTCCCGCTACCGGCTATTACGGCCGGGCCAGACATATCAGTTGGGGCAGAGGGAAGGCGGCATGAGCAAAGGCGAGGCGCATCTGCCGTCCATCGGGCAACGAAGCGATGCAATCGCCGAGATTGACAACGATATCGGACACTACAAGCGGACGCTTGGCATTAGGATCTATATGTATCGGCGTCTCACATCCGGGGATGCAGGACTCGGCAGCCTTGAAGGCAGCTTCCTTGGCCGCCCACAGATGCAACAATCCGTCAATATCGCGAGCCTGAGTGTCTTCGGCGTTGGTGAAACGCGGTGCCAATGCGGCCAAGCGCGGACGCGGATATTCAATATCAATTCCGAGGCCGTATTTCTCGCCCTCGGGGCCGAGAGCTATGGCGGCGTGCGTACGCGAATGGCTTATTGAGAACGGACGAACCACACCCGGCAGGTAAGGCGCTCCATCAGGCGTGTGCGACACCTCGGGGCATCCTGCGCCCAAGGCGCGCATGCACAATCGGCGCACGGCAAGCACCTCGGCGCCGCTACGCTGGGATGGCGGCACAGCCTCATCGAGGTCAGCCACGTAAATATCTATATCGTGTAGGCGCAGATGCGAAATCATTTTGTTCCGGGGTCTTGATGTTGGCTATTATTGTTATAGGTCGCGTATGGCCGTATGTCGGCTCGGCTTTCGAATTGTTTCTTCGGATTTTTGCAGGGCAAAGTTAGACATTTTTGCAGAAACTGCCGCCCGTCTCCGGCGTTTTTTCATTTCATCCTCGGAGTTCCCGAGTCATTCGCCCTTAAAGTCCTTAAGATCCTTAAAGTCCTTAAGGTCTTTAAAGACCCTAAAGTCCCGGTTCCATCAAGCACCTCGGCGCAGCCCATTCCACATTCCACATTCGACATTCCACATTACCGCAAGGCACATTCGACATTCCACATTTCTTTGTGCCTCAGGCACAAAAAAAAATTACTCGTCATCACGACGGGTAATCTTTCTTAACCTTAAATCTAATACCATGAAAAACACGGTGCAAAGGTAATGCTTTTTTTGATATTTGGCGCCTATGAATAAACCAAAACATCAACCATTAACATTATTTAACTGTCGCGCATTTTCCATACCAAATATAACAATTAGGCCTCAACGGCCTAAAACCAAAAAAACTGAAAGCTTTTTTTAACCACTAACTGCCTGCGGTTTTCATTCCGCAAGCAACAAAAACTTCTATTTATAATTTCGGGGTAAATATGCCGGACTCTTCCGGCACCCGTAGGGCTCGGCTGCGGCTTCGCCGCAACCATTCCCCTATTTTACAGATACTTGTCTCCGTATGCAATCTTTGCGTCATTGACCATCTGCTTGATACGCTGCTCCTCGGATTTGGGGCAGATAAGCAGCACATCACCCGAGTCGGCAACGATATAGTCGCGCAACGAGTCGCATACCACGAGTTTGTCGTCCGCCACGGCAAAGATGTTGCCCGTGGAGTTGTAGGCCAATACGGCGCAACGCTGCGTGACGTTGGCATCGCGGTTCTTGGGCGAATTGTCATACAGAGCGCTCCACGTGCCCAGATCGTTCCACCCGAAGTCGACGCGCTGTACGTATACGTTCTGCGCCTTTTCCATGACCGCGTAGTCGATGGATATCGACGGACAGGAGGCGAAGTTGGCGGCTATAAAAGCATCTTCTTCCTCAGTCTTGGCAAAGGATACGGTCGCATTGTCGAAGACGGCGGCCACCTCGGGCGAGTAGGTGCGCAAGGCGGTAAGGATGGCTTCGGCGGTCCAGACAAAGATGCCGGAGTTCCAGAAGAATTCGCCCGAATCGACAAAGACGCGAGCCAATTCTTTATCGGGCTTCTCGGTGAAGGTCTTGACCTTGGCAAAAACGCCCTCGGCGGTATCGACGCGCTCGCCCTGCTGGATATATCCATATCCGGTTTCGGGGCGCGAAGGCACTATACCCAGCGTCAAAAGGGCATCACGCTGTTCCACGAAATCGAAGGCACGCAGTATGGCCGCTTCGAAGTCGCGTTCGCGCGTAATCAGGTGGTCGCTGGCCGCAACTATCATCGAGGCCTGCGGATCGCGGGCGTAGATATGATGGGCGGCCCATGCGATACAAGGCGCAGTGTTGCGACGCGCCGGTTCGCATAGGATATTCTGTCGCGGAATCTCAGGTAATTGTTCCTGCACCAGGGGCAGGTAGCGGTCGTTGGTGACCACGACGATATTGTTTGCAGGGACAATGTAGCGCAGGCGGTCGGCTGTCATCTGTAACAGCGAACGTCCCGTACCGAAGAAGTCAATGAATTGCTTGGGACGATCCTGGCGGCTGTAAGGCCAAAAACGGCTGCCTATACCGCCGCACATGATTACTGCATAACGATGCGAAGGCGTGGCCTGACCGCTCGAAGGTTGTCCCATATTGGTGGATGTTGTCATTTCAGGGGTCTTGTGTTTTTTTGGGGAAGGTAATTTTGGCTTTGTCGGGGAGCGCGGCGGACGCCGGGGCGTCATCGCGTGTCGGCAGGCCGTACATTCGACCGCTAAGTTAATGCATTTTTTTCATTCGCGCAAAAAAGCAGAGGCTAAAAACGCAGAAAAAAAACAGCGAGGCGGACACGCCGATGTATCTCGGCATGTCCGCCCCACTAAGGGGTTGTATCGTCATGCGGCACGTAGACTCAGACTCCGCGCCCGAATATTTGCGATATTACAGTTCGAGTTTGGTGTATTCCAGACCCCACGCCTCGGCTACGGCGGGGAATGTCACCTTACCGTCGACCATATTGACACCTTGTGTCAAAGCGGCATCTTCGCGGCAAGCCTGACGCCAGCCCTTATTGGCAAGACGGATGGCGTAGGGCAGAGTGGCGTTGGTAAGCGCCAGCGTGGAGGTGCGAGGCACTGCGCCGGGGATATTGGCCACTGCATAGTGTACCACTCCGTCGAGGGTGTAAGTAGGTTCGGTGTGGGTAGTGGGGTGCGAGGTCTCGAAGCAGCCGCCTTGATCGATGGCAACGTCTACCATGACGGTACCGGGACGCATCAGTTTGAGCATATCGCGCGTAACCAGTTTGGGAGCCTTGGCACCGGGGATGAGGACGCTACCGATAACGAGGTCTACATCGGGCAATTGGCTCTCGATGTTGTGGCGCGAAGAGTACAGGGTCTTCACGCGAGGCATGGTCTCGGCCACGTGGCGCAGAGTGGGCAGCGAGATGTCGGTGATGGTGACATCGGCACCCAGACCGGCTGCCATCAGGGCTGCATTGCGACCTACGACGCCGGCACCGAGTACCAGCACTTTGGCCGGGGGAACGCCGGGGACGCCGCCCAGAAGCATACCTTTGCCGCCTTGGGGCTTCTCGAGGAAGCGTGCGCCTTCCTGTATGGACATACGGCCTGCAACTTCGCTCATGGGGACGAGCAACGGCAGCGAACGGTCGGCAAGGCGTACGGTCTCGTAAGCGATGCAGACGGCACGCGATGCAATCATGGCGTCGGTGAGCTCGCGGTCACTGGCAAAGTGGAAGTAGGTAAACACCACTTGGTCCTTTTTGATGAGCTTGTACTCGGGCTCGATGGGTTCCTTTACTTTGACGATCATCTCGGCGATGTCATAGACTGCTTCGATGGTGGGCAGGATTTGTGCGCCGGCGGCGATGTACTCGTCATCGCCGAAACCGCTGCCTTCTCCGGCAGTATGCTGTACATACACTGTGTGTCCGTTGTGTACTAACTCGGCTACGCCGGCGGGGGTCATTGCAACGCGGTTCTCGTTGTTTTTGATTTCTTTAGGTACTCCGATAATCATTGTTGTACGGAATTAGATTGTGGTTGGTGTTTATTGGATGGTTTTATATCTTGGTTAAAGATTTTTCTCTTGGGGATATAAATTTGTTTTCTGCGTTTAAGGTCCCGAAAAATGCGGACGAGCAAAGCGTTATGTCGTTC
>ENA-OUQO01000399-OUQO01000399.1-human-gut-metagenome-genome-assembly--contig:-NODE-399-length-14836-cov-8.573912_pt1 | contig 14836 bp, 8 predicted proteins | sample MGYA00237944_ERZ548825 | MGnify/ENA primary metagenome ERZ548825 (study PRJEB26490, sample SAMN05194700) | human gut metagenome | biome: terrestrial biome; feature: human-associated habitat; material... | reverse complement strand
TAGTATAACAGGCAAATGTCCGCGAAATGTTACAGCGGGCAGTTTTTTCAAAAAAATACCCATCTCTATTATAATTTGATTCAGTTAGTGATACAAGGATAGCGTTTCAGTCTCGCCAAAAAATCAGCACAATCAAGCCTATCGACCGGCATAATAAGGTTATTCCTTTGTGCAAATCGGCACGATAGAATATATTTGAGGTGAGTGATTATGCCGATTGATGATTTGACCGCTTTGGGGCAAAAAATGCGGGAAGCCCGAAAGAAAAAAGACCTGACACAGCAGGAACTTGCTGATCTGAGCCATGTATCTGTAAAACAGATTGCAAACATCGAAAAAGGAAAGATGAATCCATCTTATTTGATTTTGAAGGCATTGGCAAAGGTGCTACCGCTCTCTCTGGACATTCTGATCAATCCAGATGTTTCTCCAGAAGATGAGGGAGCCAGTCAGATGAAGATGCTTTATTGCAGCTGTCCGTCAGAAATGCGTGAAACCCTCTTGCACCATACGCAGGAGACCGCAAAAGAACTAACAGAACTATCCGAGAAATTTGAAACGAATTGAGCCGGTGAGTGAAATTTGACTGTTTCCTCACTGGCTCCTTTCATTTCCGGGTAAAAAGAGGCAAGCAATGCCGGTGTTAATACACACCGACCCGCAGAGAAGAAAATCCCTTTGTGATTTTCCTCTCCGCTTGCTTGTTGAGGGCAGCGCCCCCAAGCCCCTTTGAACACAGAATTTCATTCTGTGGCTGCGCGTTCTGCGAACGCTTTTGACCAGGACCAGCTTACCGCTGGCCGTGGTCTTTTTCTTTTTCAACATCCTGTTCTACCTCCATTTTCAGCACTCGATCTACATTTGCCTTTGCCGTTAAAAGCTCCCGCATTTCCTCACGGGAACGCCGGTACTCGGCATAGGTCTTTTTCTTTTCTTCCAGCAATTTCGCGTACTCCGTCTGCAACTCTTTGACCTTGGGAAGCTTCTTGACTCCCATCTCATCAAAGGCATTCTTAGCAGCCTGGTGGAGCAGAATTTCTTCCTCATGTTCTTCCCGGAATTTCTTAGAGTAACCCGCCTTGCGGTATGCCACATAGACCTCACGGGTCTTGGCATAATTTACGATGTGAGTACGCAGAACAGCGATCTCTGCCATGCGCTTTTCAGCCGCTTTGATCTGCGCCGAAAGATCATTGTGATGTGCCGTGGCAGCCGCAGCCTTTTCTTCCAAAACCGCATACTCCAGCAGATTGTTCTCTGACAGGTAATTCATGGTCTGCGCCATTTGTTTCAGATTAAAAACTTTAGCCCATCGAGCATAGCCAGCACCTTTTCCAGCCTGCAATTTTGCCTGAATGTCCACCAGCAGATTGACCTTCGGCGGCTCTGCCTGTGTGACTGTTTTCTTTCGCGGGGTATGTGCTTTCTTCCCTAAGAGAACTGCCCGCAAATCTTCCAATCCATATCCTTCGCCCAGACTGTCCATGCGGGCGGCTTTCTCCCAACCAGAGAGCTTCAGTCGATACGATTTTCCGCGCTTTGAGACTTCACAACCATACTCTTGCAACAGCTTCAGCAGTTCTTCAAAGTCAGCAGGACTTTGTGATAATGCGTTGTCAATCATCACACGCAGCTGTTCCCGATGGGAGGGCTTGGCCTGTTCGCCCAGCCACTTGTTGTAGCTTTTTCCGTGGGGTTTTGGGTCCTCCACAATGGACAATCCGTTCTCGATACAGATGGTATCGCTCAAGCGCCGGACGGCTCTGGTGCTGCCCCAAAAGTTGCGGAATTTTCGGTCACAATCTGCATTGACCGCCGACCAGATGATGTGATTATGAACGTGCGATTTGTCTATGTGGGTGCAGACCACAAAGGCGTGATTGCCCTTGGTAAACCGCTTGGCAAATTCCACGCCCAGGCGGTTTGCTTCCTCCGGCGTGATTTCACCGGGTTTGAATGACTGGCGCACATGGTAAGCGATCACATCATCCGCGCCGCGCACTCGTCCGGTAGCGGCAATGTACTGCCGCTTTGCCAGAAGGAACTCCGCATCCGCAGTCCGGCTGTCACACGCATAGCCGGTAATGAGCCTGCCGTTATCTGTTTTCTTTGGATTGGCCACATAGTCGATGATGTCACTGATCGCCCGACTCTCTGTGCGGCCTTTGCCGACATGAAGCGGCATGATTCTTGTAGTTGCCATAATAGAAGACCCTCCTCTCACAAATATTTTTGTTTTCGCTGAACTCTTTGCTTCTATCGTTGCAATAACTTTCTCCGCTGGGTATAATAAAAAAGAACATTCTACAACCTCAAAGGAGGGATTTCTATGATAGAACAGCTCATTGCTGAAGCAACAGAATGTGATTTCAAAGTTGCTCTCGAAACAAAAAAGCCAAAAAGCTGGTTAAAAAGTGTCAGTGCCTTTTCCAATGGAATCGGCGGCACTCTGTTTTTCGGAGTCTCCGATGACCGGGAGCCTATCGGCTTGTCCGATGTTCAAAAGGATGCTGAAGCGATCAGCCGCTTAATCAAAGAACGAATCACACCATTACCTCAGTTTATCTTAAAACCATTACAGGAAGATGGTAAAAATCTATTAGCTCTGGAGGTTTCTCCCGGCCGCAGCACCCCATATTATTACAAGGCAGACGGCGTGATGGAAGCATATATCCGTGTTGGAAATGAAAGCGTAATTGCCCCGGATTACATTGTGAATGAACTGATCTTAAAGGGAACCAATCAGTCCTTTGATACCCTAACAACAGAAGCTGTGAAAAAGGATTACAGCTTCACACTCCTGGAGGCAACCTATCTGGAACGAACCGGCCTCCGCTTTGAGCCATCCGATTATGTCTCCTTCGGTTTGGCTGATAAAAATGGACTCCTGACCAATGCCGGAAAGCTCATGACCGATCAGCACACAGTTTATAACTCCCGTATGTTCTGTACCCGGTGGAATGGCTTGGAAAAAGGCTCTATCTTTGATGATGCGCTGGACGATAAAGAATACGAAGGGAATCTGATTTATCTACTGAAAAGCGGCAGTGAATTTATTCGCAATAATTCCAAAGTCCGTTTTGTCAAAGAGGCACAGTATCGTGTAGACAAGCCGGATTATGCTGAACGAGCTGTGACAGAGGCTCTTGTCAATGCGCTTATCCATCGTGATTATATTGTGCTTGGCAGCGAAATCCATATTGATATGTTTGATGATCGGGTGGAAATCACATCTCCTGGCGGTATGTTTGGCGGCGGCTCAATTCAGGAATACGATATTTACAGTATTCGTTCGATGCGACGAAACCCTGTGATTGCTGACCTGTTCCACCGCATGAAGTACATGGAACGCCGTGGAAGTGGCCTGCGCAAAATTGTCAGTGAAACTGAAAAGCTGCCTGGATACACAGAGGCATATAAGCCCGAATTTTCCTCAACAGCGACAGATTTCAGAGTCATCCTGAAAAATGTAAACTACAACATGTGCGGTGCTTCCGTACATGATGCCGCACATGATACAGCACATGATACAGCACATGATGCCGCACATGATACATCTGTGATCAGCAAGCAAAACTTGCTATTGGAATTTTGTGCAGATCCTAAAAGTCGAGATGAAATGCAAGCATATATTGATGTTTCCAGCCGTTCTCACTTCAGCAAATATTACCTCAAGCCTTTATTATCTTCTGGTAAACTTGAAATGATGTTTCCAGACAAACCCAAAAGCAAAAACCAGAAATACACTACCGTTCATTCCAAATAACCAAGAAGCAGGGCATTGGGTCTCATCTCCCATTGTCCTGCTTCTTTTTCATTCCAAATTATATTCACATCATTTACCCATACACCCAATCCTGTATCGCAAATTTCAAACTCTGCACCTTTCCCAGCAGCCAGATCGCAGCCAGCGGCAGCCCTATCGGGCTAATCAAAAAAGCTATAACCAGCAAAATCACACCATTCTGCGGGGAATAGGTAATAAGCACAGCCACGCCAAGCAGAGCAATTACCGTGCTGAGCAGACCAAGCACCAGACCGGATATGTAGATCAGCCCCATGCAGAGCCAGACAAAAAGCGTCAACACCAAAATGACTGGTGCAGTTACAATCATCAGCAAACATTTCAAAATCTTCATTCCAGTTCCTCCCTCCAACGCTCCAGATGCCGTTTGCACAGGGCATCCGCTTCTCTCTCATCATCTTCCGTCACTTCCCGTTTTCCTTTGGTCAGTTCAATCTCCAGATAAGTCCGGTAATCATCGGCTAAGAGGTCGAACAGTTCCTTGGGAGTATGGCACACCTCGCCAGAGCAATAGTGAAAATCTTGGTCAAATTCAACTCTTACACATCCATGGCGGCTGATATAAACTTCTATGGTCTCGTCTGCGGTCAGGTAATCCGCAAAAATCTCCAGCACCTTTTCAAAGGTCAGCATCTGTTTTCACTCCTTTGCTACGCTTCTTATTCTACTCATATTATCCGGTACGGACAGGCAAAAGACAAGGATACAGACAAAAAGAAAAAGCGGAGGAAGGTGCGGCGAAGAAACGCCGTTCCTCCCTCCGCAAATGGAGTATCTATCCCTGTTATGAAAGTTTGGAGAGTTGGGTAAGGATTTCCTTCACACCCTCCCACAGTTGTTCCTGCCGCTGGGATATATCCTCCAAGTCAGCATTATAAACCCGCCCGGTCTCATGCACTTTGCGGGTCAGCTGATTCAAGTTGTTGCTGCTTCGGCGCATCAGGGAGACCAACTCCTTCAGCTCCGGCAGTTCCAGCTTGACCACATACCCATCCAGCGCCATTTTCCGCAGATAAGCGCTCAAATTCTCTGTCCCGTATTGCTGCATCTTTTGATGGATCAGTTCCAGTTCTTCTGCGGACACCCAAAACAAAACCGGAACATCCCGCTTGCGCTTTGCCATGGTTATCGCTCCGGCTCCCGTTTTTTCGGGGCGGCAGACTTATTGGCGGGCAGTTCCTGTTTGAGCTTATCCCGTACTAAGGGACGGGACGGTTCCAGCTTTTCTCTCTGGGTACGGCTGCGCTGCTGTTCTTCACGCACCAGATCAATAAAACCATCCAGCACAGCAGGGTGGCTGTTTAAGGCATAACCACAACGGACGGTTTCGGGATTATCATTAGGAATGGTCTTAGCCCATTCTTTGTTGCGTCGGGAGTAGCGCCCATCCCAGTCCTGAAGCTGGACCGTGTTAGACAGAACCATAGACACACGCTCCATGCCATAGGTCTCGATCACACCCTTTGCCGCATCGTGTCTGAGATACATTCCATCGAAATGTTCCCGCACCGCCGCTTCAATGGACTCCTTGCATTGGCGATTTACATTGTTGGAAGCTCGGTACTGCTCCAGCTCCCCATGTTCTCTCGCATAGGCAGCTGAATGGGGATAGATCGGTGTTGTTCGCAGTTCCTCTTTAGCTCTGCACACATCGTCGGCACGGTTCTCAATGCTGTCCCGGATCACATCCATATAGCCGGTCTCCAGCTTTTCAAAATAACGGTACACATCCGCCAGCGGCGAGGGAGATTCCAAAAGTGCCTGAGCCTGGGTGTCGGTCAACTCCAGTTCCTCCATTGCCATCACGATGTCCTCGCGGATGGTGTACTCATAGGCATGGTTTAAGACTTCTTCCGGGGGCTGGCTTTTCAACCAGTCCCTATATTTTTCCTGCTCAGTGGCCATCTTTTCATAAAGGGCCGTATTCAGATTATTGGTATTCATGTTATCGCACCTCCTCATGCTGTTTTGGTTTCTTGTCTGTACTGCGGGGCGTCGCCGGACGCTTCAGGCTGTCCAGCACCGAAGTCCGTGTGCTTTTGGCAACAACAGCCTCGGCGTGTGCCTGTCCCTTTCCGTCGATGTTGAGCAAAGTATCCAACTCCACCAGACGGGCATTTTTGCTTCGCAGTTCTTCTTCATAAAGGAATGGCTTTCCGACTTCCTCCTTTGCGGCAGCCTGCTGCTGATAGAGGTTATCCAGCTGGGCCTTTGCCGCCTCCAGACGCTGGGGCATCTGGGCGAGGGCATTGTCGATACGGGTAAGATTTCCGCGAGGGTCTGTACCAAGGGTTGCCCGGTGGGTCATCTGTCCTTTCAGCAGGAGCGTATACTCCTGTTTCCAAGCGGAAAATTCCACGGATATGGCATAGCCCCGGTAGCTGCCGATCTGCACCGGATCGGAGGTTTTGACCTCCTTGCAGGCATCCAAAAGGGCTGCGCCGGCGTTCTCCTTATCGGTCAGCAGATCGCCGCGGATTTCCATACCAGCAAAACCGTCCTCCGGGTGCGGGTGCGCTGCCAAAACCTCCAGATCGGATTCAAAACCCTTGATAAAGCCTTTGTGCTTTTCAATCTCCTCCGGGAAGTATTTGAGCAACTGGTCCTCCAGACGATATTGCTTGCTCTGGTGGTCGGCTTTCATCAGCTTCAGGCGGGATACCTCCACATCCAAATCCATACGCTCCTTGATGCGGGGATCTCCGGCGCACAGGGCTTTGATCTCGGCAAAGGAAAGCGCCGTTTCGTCCACATCATCGCAGGAACGCACTGGTGATTTAGAAGTCATGATCTGACTGATGAATTTTTGCTTATTCTCCACCGTCTGCCAGAGGTATGCGTCAAAGGTTCCTTCGGTCACATAGCGGTACACATGGACAAGAGGATTCTGGTTACCCTGGCGCTCGATACGGCCCTTGCGCTGGGCAAGGTCTCCCGGTCTCCACGGACAGTCCAGGTCATGAAGTGCCACCAGACGGTCCTGCACATTGGTGCCTGCGCCCATCTTGGCGGTGCTGCCCAAAAGGACACGCACCTGACCGGTACGGACTTTAGAGAACAACTCCTTTTTCCGCACTTCGGTGTTGGCTTCATGGATAAAAGCGATCTGGTCGGCAGGCATTCCCTGAGCAATGAGTTTCTGACGAATATCGTCATATACCGTAAAGACCGGTTCCTGCTCCGGCAGAGGCACAGAGCCTTCCAATGCGTGAAGCAGTGGATTATCCAGCGTTTTCGCCGCCTTGCTTGCAGGAGCTTTTGCCTGCGGTGTAGAAATGTCGCAGAACACCAGCTGGGTCAGCTTGTCAGCTTTGCCATCCCGCCAGATCTGCATGATGTTGTCCACGCACTGATTGACCTTTGTGCCAGGTTCATCCGGCAGCATCTGGTTGACGATCCTCTGGTCCAGGCCCAGCTTACGGCCATCCGAGGTAATCTTGAGCATATTGTCCTGGGATGGGTCAACGGTTCCGCTGTGTACCAGCGATGCCCGTTCCGAAAGGGCCTTGACCATTTCCTGCTGATGTTCGGTAGGCTGCGCCACGATGTTGTGGTATTCCACCTCCGGGGTGGGCAGGTTCAGTTGGTCGGCGGTCTTGATGTCCGCCACTTCTTTGAACAGGTTCATCAGCTCCGGCAGATTAAAGAACTTGCTGAATCTCGTTCTTGCCCGGTAGCCGGTGCCTTCCGGTGCCAGCTCCAATGCTGTGACGGTCTCTCCAAATCGGGAAGCCCAGCAGTCGAAGTGGGTCATGTTCAGTTCTTGCAGGCGTTCATACTGAAGATAACGCTGCATGGTGTAAAGCTCGGTCATGGAGTTGCTGACCGGGGTGCCGGTGGCAAAAATCACGCCACGGTTTCCGGTGATCTCATCCATATAGCGGCACTTGGCAAACATATCGGAGGATTTCTGCGCGTCCGATGTGGAAAGACCAGCCACATTCCGCATCTTGGTGTATAGAAACAGGTTTTTATAGTTGTGGGCCTCGTCCACAAACAAACGATCCACACCCAGCTGCTCGAAGGTTACCACATCGTCTTTTCGCCCTTCGGCTTGCAGCTTTTCCAGTCTGGCTTCCAGAGACTTTCTGGTACGCTCCAGCTGCTTGACGGTAAAACGCTCGCCGCCACTGGCCTGTACCTCTGCAATCCCCTCAGTGATCTCGTCGATCTGTTCATAGAGAAGCCGTTCCTGACGCTCCCGGCTGATGGGGATACGCTCAAACTGGCTGTGTCCCATGATAATGGCATCATAATCACCCGTCGCAATACGAGCGCAGAACTTCTTTCGGTTATGGGTCTCAAAGTCCTTTTTTGTGGTGACTAAGATATTGGCGGAAGGATAGAGACGCAGAAACTCCGACGCCCACTGCTCGGTCAGATGGTTTGGAACCACAAAGAGAGATTTCTGGCACAGTCCCAGGCGTTTGGCTTCCATCGAAGCAGCTACCATTTCAAAAGTTTTGCCTGCGCCTACTTCATGTGCCAACAGGGTATTTCCTCCATACAGCACATGGGCAATGGCGCTTTTCTGGTGTTCCCGCAGGGTAATGGCCGGGTTCATCCCTCCAAAAGTGATGTGGCTGCCATCATATTCACGGGGACGGGTAGAGTTCATTTCCTCGTTGTACTGGCGCACCAAAGTCTGGCGGCGTTCCGGGTCTCTCCAGATCCAGTCCCTAAAGGCTTCCCTGATAGCTTGCTGTTTTTGGGCAGCCAGGGTGGTCTCCTTGGCGTTCAGCACGCGGCGCTCTTTTCCGTCTACGTCCTCTATGGTGTCATAGATACGGACATCTCGCAGGTTCAGGCTGTCCTCCAAAATCTTGTAGGCATTGGCACGGCTGGTTCCGTAGGTGGTGTAGGCTGCCACATCGTTGTAGGATACAGAAGATTTCCCCTTGATCTGCCATTCAGCGGTAAAGGACGAATAGTTGACCTCGATACTGCGTTGGAGATAAAACGGGGTATTAAAGGTCTCATACATAAACTGCTGGATATATTCCTTGTCAATCCAGGTAGCGCCCAGACGCACCTCGATCTCCGACGCATCCAGGTCTTTGGGCTGGGCGGCGGTAAGAGCTTCCACATTGACTGCATAAACCGGGTCCTGCTGTGCCGCCCGCTGCGCCTGACGCAGTTTTCGGCGTACATTGCCAGAGAGGTATTCATCAGCAGTCACATAATGGGGCGTTCCGTCCTGCTCCAGCTGTCCCGGTACACGGAAGATCACGCCTTGCAGCTCTCCGGCCAGTTCTTCTTTTGTTTTTCCGGTAAGCTGGCTCATATAGTCCATATCCACGCAGGCTTTTTCCGAGATGGACACCGCCAGTGCTTCACTTGCCGTATCCACCACAGCCACCGCCTGATGGGGCTTGATGGTCCGCTTGGTGAACATATCTGCCTTACGTTCCAGTTTCCCGTCCTCGTCGATGACTTCCAGCGCACAGAGCAGGTAATAGGAAGAATCATCTGCATAAGCCAGTCGGTTTGCACGGTCATTGATAAGGCCATATTTTTCAGAAAAGCTGTCATATAGGCTGTTCAGTTCCGCCTGCTTCTCCCGAATGGTGCTGTCCGGAACCGCTGCATCCATCTGAAGGTCGATCAGTTCCTGCACACAATCACGCAGTCCCACAAGACCTTTTACACGGGCTTCGGCGGTGGCGTTGAGGTCAGGGCGCACCATACGGCTGTTTTCCCGGTAGTACACCTGCCCGTCTACAATGGCATAGGAATAGTTCTTCACATTGGGGTCGGCAGGAATGGAGGTGTCAATAGCTTCGCCTTCGCCCAGCTCCGGCAGCTCTGCCTCCTGATAAGTGCCATGAATATACTTCACCGCATCATGCAGCTGGTCGGAAAGCTCCAGTCCCTCGATAGGGTTCACGGTGTAGTCCATACCATGAGCAGTGCTTACCGGCTCCTGTCTGCCCAGCACCATTTCCGGGTGGTCGATAAAATACCGGTTGATGGCAAATCCGTCCTCCGTCTGTCCGGTTTGAGTCCATTCCGGCACGATATCCAGCGGGCGGTCCCGTTTTTGGAGGAAGATGATGTCCGATACCACCTCGGCACCGGCATTCTTTTTGAACGCGTCATTAGGCAAACGGATAGCTCCCAGCAGCTCGGCACGCTGGGCAAGATAGCGGCGCACGGTGGAATCCTTGGCGTCCATAGTATAGCGGGAGGTTACAAAAGCCACCACGCCGCCGGGACGCACCTGGTCCAGTGCTTTGGCGAAAAAGTAGTTGTGAATACTGAAATTCAGCTTGTTGTAGGCTTTGTCATTGACCTGATACTGACCGAAAGGTACATTGCCGATGGCAAGGTCAAAGAAGTCACGCCTATCGGTGGTCTCAAAGCCGCCTACTGTGATGTCCGCCTTGGGATAGAGCTGCTTTGCGATGCGCCCGGAAACAGGGTCCAGCTCCACGCCGTACAGACGGCTGTTTCGCATTTTCTCCGGCAGCATACCAAAGAAATTGCCCACACCCATAGACGGCTCCAGAATATTTCCGGTCTCAAATTCCATACGGTCCACCGCTTCATAGAGGGCCTGAATGACCGTAGGGCTGGTGTAATGGGCGTTGAGGGTAGAGCTTCTGGCGGCGGCATATTCCTCCGGGGTCAGCAGTTCTTTTAGCTGGGCATACTCTAAAGCCCATGCCGGTTTCTCCGGGTCAAACGCATCAGAGAGACCGCCCCAGCCCACATATCGAGAAAGAACCTCCTGCTGTTCGGGGCTTGCCTGCTGTCCGGCAGCTTCCAGCTCTTTCAGCAAACGAATGGCATTGATATTTGCCTGGAACTTGGCTTTCGGACCGCCTTCGCCCAAATGCTCATCGGTAATGCAGAAGTTTTTTGCATTGCGGCGCAGGTTAGCCTTATATTCCTCATAAGATGCTTCCTCGGCAGCTTTGGCATTGGGGAAGGTCTGCCACTGGCCATTGACCTGAATGGAAACCGGGTGTTCGTCCAGCACTTCCTCAAAGGTTTTCTCCGGCTCTGTCACAGGCGCTGGTGGCTCCGGCTCCTCGATATGCAGTCGTTCCACCACCACATCATAAGGCAGATTGTTCTTATCGCCCGGATAGACGGCCATGGTCTCGGAATGGAAGGTCGGGGATTCGGTAGCCGGTTGGGGCTGTTCCTGTCCCAAACCGTCCTGCTGACGGGCGTACATCCCGCGCAGCAAAGGTGCAACCTCATCCCAGCGGAAATACAGCATAGCCAGACGCTTTTCCTCTGCATCCATGACTTCCAGCTCTATGCCCTGTGCCGTGGTACGGTAATCGGCAATATCGCCAGTCTCCAGATTCAGTGTCTCGATCTCACCGGAATAGGCTCTGCTCAGCCAGTAGGCGATCTCGCTGTTGCTCCTGCCGGATTGCAGCAGCGTGGAAATCTGCTTTTTATCCGCTTCATCCATCAGTCCATGAGCCAATACATCCCGCAAGTCCTGATCTGCCTTGTCCGGGTCAATAGGAAGAAACTCGGTATAGTAAGCATTGCGGCGGTCTGCCCGAAGCAGCTGCTCGAACTGTTCTTTGCGCTCTGCCCGGTAGATGGGATATACCATCCCGGTGGGCAGAAGCTGTACGGTGTCCTCCCGCAGCTCTGTGATCTGATAGGCGTCATCCTCGATATACACGGTATCGCCCACGGCATAGACCGGGGCGGCTGGGTCATAGGAGGTTCTTTGCGGAATTGGGCGGCGAACTGCGTCATATTCCTCATCGGAAATGGAAACTTCGGAAGTCCGCTCTGTCTCGGCATCTGCGATCTGCTCTGCATCTGACATCACCTGTTGGATAAACGGGGCATTGTCCAGCTTTTCCGGGTCTGTCACCTGTCCGTTGACGATCCCTCTTTCTTCCAGAGCTTCCCGGATGGCGATTGGGTCGATGTCGTCAAAACGGTTCTGTTCTTCTTCGGTATAGAACCGGTCCTCCTGAATGAGCTGGGCAATCCGGCGCTGTACCTTCGGCCAGGGCAGCTGCGTTTCCTCCGGGCTGCCGGCACGGACAACGAACAGGCTGTTGCTGTTACTGCCGCCGTATTCCTGAGCCAGCCATGCGGCGGTATCTTTTTCTCTTGCATGGTCTTTCATATAGCGGACAACAGCGTGTTTACTCTCGATATTGCCGTTCCATGCACAAAGGGCAGTATCAATATCTTCCTGAGAAAGAGGGCGCAGAAGCTCATGGAGCTTTGGATAGGTCTCGTCGATCACTTCCCGGTGTAAACGCTGACGGAACTCCGGCACATCCGAATAGAGTCGGATCAGCTCCATATCCTTAGAACCAAGAACCGCACGGCGCACAGCGGCATTGCCCTCGATGACAGCATTTTCACGGTCAGAATGCCCGCAGGCATTGCGGTATGCGGCATCCTCGGAAATAGCGGCAGTCACCACAGGCTTATACTGCTCAAACTGCTCCCGGAGGATAGGCTTTGGCGTTTCTTCTTCCATCTCCGGCTGCTGGGCTTGAATGGCATCTTCTTCGGCCAGTTCCTGTTCAGACTGGATTTTGTCATACTGCGCCTGTTCCTGTTCGGTAAGATAGCGGTCTTTCTGGACAAGTGAGGTAATGCGCTTGGCAACCTTTTCCCAGTTCAAGTGAACATCCGGGCAGTCCTGCTTTTTATAGTGCAGTCCTTTCCCATCGTGATCTTCGCCGCTGTGTGTTGCACCGGACAAGGCATGAGAGCGTCCGCCAATGCCATACTCGTCTTTGAGGAATCTCACTTTCTCCTTATCCGTATGGTTTGCCATGAAGAACGCATAGATACGGCCTTTTCCTCCGGCGAAACTGCTTCCGCCGGTCATGGCGGCGTCGATCTCATCCTCGGTAATAAAGTGCTGGACGGTTGGCACTTTGGAAAGCTCTGAAGAAAAGGTCCTGCGGGGCAGGTCAAGGTCCTTCAGGTTCTCCCAGATCTCCCTCGGTCTATGATAGTGAAAACGCAACAGGTCACGGTCCTGCTGATAGGCAGTCCAGAAGGCAGCGTATTCTTCCTTGAGGGTCTGGCGGAAAGCCGGGTCACTCAGCTGCTCCGTCAGGCGGCGGGTCTCATCTGGGAAACCATTGCCTTTGATCTCTGATAGGCAGGACAAATATCCGGCTTTTCTGGCGTCCTCACTGAGATCGTGATACAGATGCCAGAGCTTTTCCGAGAGGAGGGAGCGTTCATAGCCTGCCGCTTCTGCAAGCTCCACATTGGAGGCAAACTGGCCGCTCTCCAAAAGCTCCCCGATACGCTCTGCGGCGCTCTCCCAGGAAATGACCTGGGCAGACCTGTCATAACGGACAGACTTCCCATGGGAAAGATGGATACCATCCTCGGCATACCATGCGCTCACACTGCCAAGTCCATTGCCGCCGTGGTACAGCGTTTTCAGTATCTCGGTAATCTCAGCGGTGGTTTTCTGCTTTTCAAAGGCTGCAACCACACGCTCCCTCTGACGATCTGTATTGCCTCCCAAACGCAGCACATGGTCAATATCATTTTGGGCAAAAGAAAAAGCAGAGGATGTATGCGCTACATTCTCTGCTTCATCTATGGATTGGATCTGCTCCGCTTCGGAGAGGCACAGGTTTAGGGTCAGCTGTTGATAAGCTCCGCCATCAGGATCTCCTCTGCCTGGGCTTTGCAGGTGTTCATCAGCCCCACCCACTTCATGGGATCGCTGGCTTTCAGTTCCTCGGTGGCTCCCGCTTCCTTCGCCAGCTGGGGCATCATCTGCTCCAGTCTGCTCTGGGCGGTCTCGTCGATCTCCAGAAGGTGCGGGTACAGCTTCTCGCTCAGCAACATCTGGTTGTAGAGGATGGGACGATGTTCCTTCAGGTAGGTTTTCCTCATCCTGCCGTACTTGCCCAGGGTTTTCTCTGACTGCTGGCTCAGCTTCAGGTCGGGAATCAGATAGTCTCCGTTCTGGATATAGGTCATGGGATTGTTCATCTTGTTTGCTCCTTTCTTGGTTGGCTTCGCGCTCTGCATTTCGGACGGTAACGCCGATCTGCCGCAGCACCTGCTGGTTGATCTGGCTGACCGCTGTTCCCAGCGCCCCGATGGTTGCCGGAGTATTGAAATCAAAGATCGCCATGAAATCTTCGTGGTCGAAGTAGCGTTCCGGTTCCAGTCCACAGCGGGACATCAAAGCGTAAGTGATACTGACGGTGGCTGCTGCCTTGAACTGTACTCCGATGTTAAACTCATCATATTCCTCCAAAAAGGAACCGTCAACGATATAGAAGAAGTCCTGCTGATGCTCCGTCCAGTATTCCTCAGCCAGTTTTCCGGCTACCTCGGTGAGCTGTCCGGCAAGGTCATCACCGGAAACATCATAGGTGCGCTCAAGCATGGCCTGCACCGAATCCAAATGGCGCTCCTCCAGCTGCCACAGCCAGGGAGTGCGGGAATGTTCACGGGTTCCGGTGTCGGAAATATCAAAAACATAGCGCAGGCGGGGTCTGTCCCCGGAATCGTCCACCAGAGCGATTCCCTTGGAGCCGCGCCTTACATACCGGCCCATCTTTTCATTCCACAAATCGTACTCTGCACAGGCGGTGGCGTCCGGACGCTGGGCGTAGATCATCAACTGCTCATGGAACGGGTACTTGTAAAGGCGGGAAGCAGTGGTGAGAAACCCTGCCCATTCCTGCCAGCTCCCCGTGAGCTGCGTTGTCACCTTCTCCGCCATCTGTGCATATAGTTCAGCTTTGGTTGGCATAGTGTTCTGTCCTCCTTTCAGTTTTGGGGTAAAAAGGTGGGGTGGCATATTGCCACCCCATCCCTGCGATTATAGTGTTTACTGGTCAAAATCCGGATACAACTCCAGCTCGGCAAACTCGGCATCACTCATGGCCTGGAGCTTGCCCAGTGCGCTGTCTGTCAACTCCCGCAGCTCGGTTTCCTCCGGGGCCAGCTCGCCGCGCATCTCACGCAGGCTGTCGATCAGTCCGGTGCGGCTGCCGGTATTGTAAATGCACATCAGGTTCATTTCCTCAAAAGTAAAGTTTCCCATAT
>ENA-OUQO01000398-OUQO01000398.1-human-gut-metagenome-genome-assembly--contig:-NODE-398-length-14921-cov-3.812727_pt1 | contig 14921 bp, 23 predicted proteins | sample MGYA00237944_ERZ548825 | MGnify/ENA primary metagenome ERZ548825 (study PRJEB26490, sample SAMN05194700) | human gut metagenome | biome: terrestrial biome; feature: human-associated habitat; material... | reverse complement strand
CCTTGCGGTTAAGGGTGCAGGGCAAGACCCCGCAAGGCAAGCCACGGAATACAAGCGGAGATGTTCGCCACTTCCAAAATGGCAAGCCAAAGGTAACTCAACCAACCTAAAAGGTAGAGCGTCCGAGTATTCCGAGAAAAATAGGGTATTCGGGGAGCGGGCGTTGCCGCTCATAGTCCGACTGAGGGACTATAAAGCACAGTTTACCCGATAAATTCGGGCGTCGCCGGTGCATGAGAGTTAGGCTCATGGTACGAGATAGTGAAAATCCCCGGAGGTTTGTGCCTATGAACCTAAGTGCGGCTTGCATAACTGATGGCTATACAAGAACGACTTTTGAAAGTAAGTAGTATCGTCCGAGTTTTCTACCCAAGGGTATTGTGCTCCGAGGAGCCGAAAGCAAGGGCATATAGATATGAAAGCCGAATTTGGTCAAGTATTGCGAATTGAACAGAACAGTTCCCGATAGAAATGAGTATCGGAAATGGTGCGTGTTCCGTTCGATACTGCAACGGCTGTGGGGAAAAATATACCCCATGCGCCGAAATGCAGAGCCGGAACCATTTCAAATATCGGGTTTATCATTGATAGAGCCGCCGAGGGTTTTTCTTCGGCGGCTTCATTGAGTGATAAGCCTGTTATCACCCAAGAAAAACTGTGAAAGGGGCATTTCAAAATGACCAGAGAAGAAAACATCGCCAAATTGGCACAGTTGCGCTCTGACGCCGAAGCCCTTGTCAAGGATTACAATGATGCAATCCAGAACGGCAAGTATGAGGACGCAACCAAAGCGGAAAAGGCTATGACCGAAAAGGTCAACGAGTACACCGCTACTGTCCGGGATATGTGCTTTGAGGACTGCAAAAACACTGATAATCCCATGCTCACCGCAGTCACGACCTTGTCCTATGTTACCATCGGGGTCAAGGACGAGCAGAAGGGCGATGACAAGGTTCCCGTCCGCGCTATCGTGGATAAAGAGCGTCAGATTGACCTGCTCAAGCTCCACAAGTATTGCGGCAAAATCGGTGCCAACGAGAATTGGGCGCATATCGCCCAGAAGATGAACTTTCTGCTGACCGCGCAGAAAGCCGTAGATTTGGGTATCAACCCCAAAGCGGTCAATGACAGTTATGCCATGAGCGAGATTGCCCGCGAGTTTGACATGGGCAAGAACCCCGTGAGCAAGACCAATCTGCTCAAGACTTTGCAGACGGTTATCACCGCCATGCTGGGCGAGCAGTATAAGGCGACATCTCACGATGTCAACTTCCTTATGTCCGTGTATTCCAAGAAGAACCGCAAGGCTCTGACCGTCACCTGTTCCAATCACCGGTATTTCCGCAATTATCTGGCTGAGGTTTGCCATCGCATCGTCACCGGCAAGTCCTACGAGTTGGACTATCGTACCAAGAAAGACAACTAACTGCGGGTTTTGAAAAACCGCCGCCGAACCCGTGCCAATGCTGGCAGTTTTGTAGAATGGGTAATCGTCCGGCGGTTTTTCTTATGCCTAAAGCCGCCAATCCACAAAAGGAGTTTTTCATATGTCCTATGATGTTTTCAAAGAACGGGTAAAAGGGCTTGTGAACCGTTCCGGTTCTGCTGTGAGGTTTTCTCACGAGGATGGGCGGCATATCGCCCGCTGCTCCGATGGCGTGACCATCATCGGAAATGTGTCTTGCCCACGAGTTTTGGTCAAATGGGGAAGCGGTCATTCCGCTTACGCTGATATATAAGTTTTTCGCATTGGTACGCCGTAGGTAAAAGGGAAATTGGCGGCGTTAAATGAGGTGGGGAGCCAGTGCGGTTGCCGTAATGCGGCTTATCGAGTTTTCGATAAACGGTCACAAGCCCGTGTAAACGCAGAGCGTGGTAATTACATAGTGGGAGGGTTCCGATATGGCAGGTTATGCAAGAAAATCGCTCACAAGAAACCAACGCCGCCGGAAAGTCGTCGTGCAGAAGCTGATGGGTATTGCGCTCATCGCAATTTGCGTCCTGATGTTCTGGCTTGCGTCTACCGGAGTTACGCCGGAGGAAAAAGACTGCACGGCGGTTCTTCTCATTGCCCCTATCGGGTTCTATATGCTTTTCTCAAAGCAAATCGTAATCCTCTGATTTCCCAGTTTGCCGCCTTTCACCATAGCACTGTCGAACTCAGCGCAATAAATTGCAGGGTTTCTGAATTGAAAACGACAGGGGTTTCAGGACGGTCATGGTGAAGGGTTTGCAGGCACATAGGAGGCAACATGGTCTGGCGATTCGGTATTCCCGGAGTCCTTGAAATCCGGCGATATGGCTTTGGCGGAGTGTATCTGATTATCGGGGAAACATAGTTCACCTTGAAGCGAGGTTCGATGCCGTAAGGCTGGCACGGTACGATTCCGTGGAGTGGTTTTCCACTTAACGCTTAGTCCTTGTAATAGTGAAGGTAAGTGAGGGGGCACCCAAAATTCTGAAAGCTTTACAAGGCGTTGGGGACTACGAAAGTGTCCAAGTGTTATGGAAATGCTACCATGACCACGGGATAAGATTAAAAAGTGCATCCTTGGAAGTCGGAGTATCGCGGCTGTATCCGTTTGGTGAAACTTCCTCCCGTTATCAACAATGGAAAGGGGCTTACAATGAAAAAGTTCTGGTCTTTCCTTTTGATTTTACTCATGGTTTCCTGCTGTGGTTGTTCCAAACCTCCGCAAACACTGACGGCAAGCGTCTACGGCGGTGAAACGGAAATCAACCATTACGAGGAAATTGAGAATGGCTTCCTGTCTGCGCTGGAGGCGAATGGTTTGCGCGACTATCGGCTTATCGATTCATCTGAGTTGACCACAGAACTGCTGGAAAACCGCAACGGTATCACAGTCATTGAGCGTTGTATTGGCATGGTGATAAATGCTGAAGCCGGTGATGGCGTGATTTTGAACTCCTCGGCAAATAGCGGATGGTATATTGCCTGCCCGACAGATGGCTGCTATATCCCGTACAAGATTGGGGATTACCAGATGCGGGATGGAACAGTTTTTCTGTCCTATATGGTATATAACCCTGACAACAATTACATAGACGACATTATGGAACGATATGATTTCATTCTTGATAGAGGATTGGAGGTCGGCGGTATGTATGAGTTCCGTCATATCAATGGGCATATCGAGGTTTTTCTCGATGGCGAGTTTCAGTTTTCTGCCGATACCATGCAGGAAGCATATAGCGAACTGAAAGCGGGTTGACTGGCTTACGGTTCATCCAATAAAGGAAAGGGGCTGATTTATTGAACAAGGAAGAGATGATTTCTGCTCTCGCACAGCGCACAGGAATGACAAAGGTAAACGCCCGTGTCGCTTTGGATGCTGTTTTTCAAATCATCACAGATACTTTGTCTGCCGGTGAAAAAATCAAGCTGACGGAGCTGGGCGTTTTTGAGGCAAGAGAACGAGCGCCGAGGGTCGGAAGAAATCCCAAAGCCAATGTGCCTGTCCCGATTCCTGCCAAACGGGTTCCATTCTTCAAGCCCAGTGAGGGTTTGAAAGCAGCCGTTGAGCGCGGCAAGTAATTTATCAAAAATCAAAGATTAGGAGAACAAGTTTATGACTACTGAAAAGATGACTGTCCATAAGGCACTGTGTGAGCTCAAGACGCTGGATTCCCGTATCCAGAAGTGTATGCAGCAGAACCCCTTTGTTTTTGCCAACAAGCACGCCAACAGCAAGGTTGCCGGTGTGAGTGTTGGCGATTACTGCAAAGAAATTCAGGCTGCTTACCAGTCCGCAAACGACCTCATCGCCCGCCGCGATGCTATCAAGCGTGCGGTTACGCTGTCCAATGCCACCGTCAAGGTGACTATCGGCGGCAAAGAGTACACGGTTGCCGAGGCAATCGAGCTGAAGAACCACGGCGTTCCCCTGAAGCAGATGCTGCTCAAGAAGTTGGACAGTGACAATCGCCGTGCCCGCATGGAGGCCGATAAGAACAACGGCGATGTTCTGGAACTGCGTGCCGATGAGTATGTCAAGTCCCTCTATGGCAATGTCGATATGAAGGGCGCCAGTGACGAAATCAAGAAAGTCCGTGCCGACTTCATCGCCGCACAGACGATGGAAATCGTTGACCCCATTCACATCGCCGACGAGATGGCTTGTCTGGAGAAAGAAATCAACGACTTCATGGTCGAGATTGACTCCGCCCTGTCGGTTTCCAATGCACTGACCGAGCTGGAAATCTCCTACTGATATGAGCGAGGTGTGCAAGCCGCAAAGCGGCACCATCTACACTCACGATGAAGCGATGCTCATTGTCGAGATGTTTGAGGATGTTCTTGACACCTACAACATCAAGGTTCCCTCTCCCGAAGATGATGAACGGGAGCCGGATAATGAAGCAAAGCTTTACAGAAGCGTCTACTCCGATTTGCTGGATGATGTCGAAGCATCTCTCATCGCACTGCTTGACAGGCATAAGAAACACACAGCAATCGTGACAAACGAGTTTTCCGGAACCATTTAAGCAATCAACTTCGTTGCCGTCCGAAAACCCCGAATCATATGCCTTCTCTGTTTTGCCAAGTACAGATAAGTAAAGTAAAAAAGAATTGGCTCCAGCCTGCTAAGCTGATATTTAATTTTGTTAAAAGAGGTTCTAACAAAATCAAATCTATTTTTGAAGAACATAGCCGCCGTGCTTCTGACTGGTTAGACATAGAGAGCTAACCGGGAGCGGCGGCATTTGAACTGTAAAGTTCAAAGCTCAAAATTAAATATTCAACGCTCAACCCTTAAAGCTTTTTATTGAAGAAAGCTCAAACACCAAAGCATAAACACCAACTTTTTGCAAAATCCAAGAGCAATGGTTTGTCGGGTGTATATGTGACCGTGGGGAGTACCACTTGGCTGGGCGGTAACGAGTTGTTTAATATATATGACCTCCGAGTATGACAAAGCGGAAAGACGCTTGACGGTTCGGACAGACGAGCAATCAGGGAAAGTGGCGAAACGGTTAGACGCGGGGCGAGTTGAGCCCTGGGAAGTTGCGCAACCCTTGTTGGTTCAAATCCAACCTTTCCCACCAATAGGGAACGATGTTCGTGCTTTGTTTCTGGAGCAAAGAATGTCCTGTATTTCCAGAGTGCAGGAAGCAGCAAATTGGGGAACATCATGCGGCTGAGTAGCAAAGGGTTTTAAGCCGTTTCCGAGATGGGGATATAGCTCAGTTGGGAGAGCATCTGCTTTGCACGCAGAGAGTCGCCGGTTCAAGTCCGACTATCTCCACCATAAAAATAACGAGGTGGTGAAACAATTTATGCTTAATTACCTGGAGTGTTCTAACTCTCAGTTTGAAACGGCGACACGAATGGCTCGCAACCACGATATACCCGCTTCGGATTTCCCTACTGACCTGCTGTACATTGCTTATACCAAGTATAGTTCTGACGCAAGACATATTAGCGGTAGTACAATCTACGCTTTTGAAATTTACTTTACGACTGTAAAGCGTCGTGATGAGTTCAAGCAGGAATTGATACGGAGAGGGGTGTCTGTGTGAGCATAAAAACTGTAGGTCAGCTTATTGAAAAGCTCAAAGAGTTCGACGCAAACAGCGAACTCGACATTGATGTTTCGTGGTATGACCGACACAATTACAACCATGCACATCGTGATATCTGGAGTTTTCCAAATAGCGGCATTGAGGTCTATGTGACAGAAGACAACGGCATCGTAACCATTGCGAATAAAAACACAAAGGATAGCGAAATTTACGATTAAACAGATATGGGCAGGTATGCAAGCGGACAAAGCAGGGGACTGTAAATCTCCACTTTTTGACTTGGGGCGCCATGTGGTCAATCAAGTTTCGGTGGTTCGAATCCACCCCTCTCCACCAGCCATACGCTTTAGGCGGTATGGGAAAAGCCCACTTGAAATGATATATAGTGGCTGGGTCAGCGACTACGCTGGGCGGAAGATAACGGGATATGAGCGTTGTGATGCTCTGGCACCGCCTTAACAAAAGCAAATCAAGCCGGTGAGAGATAGTTAATCGCCTAAAAGCTCAAGGGCATGAGCACCAAACCATGTCGTAAACCAGAACCGGCGGGACTAAGCAGGGGTTTGGGTGGTATGTGCCTACCACGCTCCATCTGTAGCTTGCCTTTTATACCGCAAGTGAGGTGTAGCTAAGACTGGTAATAAGAAATGTCGGCACATCGTCTTTGTCAGAGGCGAGGATGACATACACACAGAGCATGGGTGAGGTTCCGGCAAACTTAGGTTTAGGCCGGAGTGTATGGCAGAGGCGAGGACGCCAAAGTGAATAAAAGGAGGGGCGCCGATGAGTAGTAAAATGAACTACATACCACACATATCTTCCTACGAGGATATTCGAGCCGAAATGAGCAACGACTTGCAGTATAGGCTGGCGAACAGGACTGTCAGAACTTCTCTCGGACGCCCTCTCTATTACCGCATCAATGTCCAGATGATTACGACACAGGAGTGTCCGTTCTACTGCCCATTCTGTTTAGAGCGGCAGAATCCCATGTCCGGAAATAATGATTTTGACGCACAAATTGAGGCTCTGAAACAGGTTTTACTGGAGCACCCCGATGCACGGCTGTCTATTACGGGCGGCGAACCCGGTCTTTACCCTAAGCACATTGCCAATATCGTTGAAACTTATCACAATAACGGTAATGGCGTGTTTTGTTCCATCAACACTACGGGTTTCAGCACGGAGTTAAATGGGCTGGCGCATATCAACCTTTCCCGCAACGACTATGTCTGGGCAGACCCGGCTGGTTTTCCGGGGTGTACTGTTCAAACGGTAGTTGAGAATCCTACGCTTGCTTTTATCAAGGACTACATGAAGATGGATGCCAGCAGCTTTTCTTTCCGATTCCTGAGCGGTCTTGAAAAGAAAGACTACCATGTGGACATTTGGAACGATTTGCAGCAGGATGCGGATGTCGATGTGCATACATTCAGAATAGGCGATTTCTTTGTGTATGCGACCTTTGACTATGCGGGCAAACACGCCCGTGTGACACTTGGCGATATGTGGCAGCAGCGTCACAATAATTATGGTGATGGTTACTCCAACATTATCATCCATCCAGATGGGCGTGTGTCTACCAACTGGAGATAAGTAGAGGGGAAAACAATGGACATGATGACAGAAGTTTTTAATGTTGGCGATAAGGTCGAATGCGTTCGAGACTCGCCTGATAACAATGATAGCATCGCTATTGGAATGCAGGGAGTTATCTGTGTTATCGTTGAGTCCTTCCCGCACATCGGAGTCAGATGGAACGAAGAGGTTGTTGGAGGCCATAACTGTCAAGGGGCGTGCTCTCGTGGATACGGGTGGTTCGTTACGGCAAGCGATATTAAGCGTATTGACGACAATGACGAGTTTGAAGTTGATGCAACAGAACTGGACAAGCTCTTTGAACCTTTCGCAAAGGAGGCCATCTCATGACGGTTTTGGATTTTATAAGAGCGCACTTTTCGCTGGACTCTCAGGTCGATAACCTGCTGGTTCGGCGCAACACAGACGGTTTCTGCGAGACGCTGTACAACGGAGCTATCGATGACGAGCGTTACATGAAGCCCGAAGTGAAGTGTGCCACAATCAGAAAGTGGTGCCTTCCTCGGCGTGGGAGTTCCGTTATCCTTATTGTCGAGTAAAGGTTCTGGCCTTATGCGGGTATGCTGGAATCGGCAGACAGGCAAGCTTGAGGTGCTTGTGCCCATCAGGGTGTGTGAGTTCAAATCTCACTACCCGCACCACGGAGCCCTTCTAACAAATATGACTGGGGCAAGATTACCGGCTAACGGCTTTCCAATAGAGAGTACGCCTGTAATGACAAAATAGTTAGTCAGATGGTGGTTGGCTGACCTAAAGGCCACTTTCAGACGCAGGATTGGTGGAATTGGCAGACACGGCGGATTCAAGTCCCGCTGCCTTCGGCGTAAGAGTTCAAGTCTCTTATCCTGCACCATTAGCTTTGCCACGGTGTTGTGTCCTTTCAGTAGCTCTCTCCTTTTCGTCCGTCGTTCATCGTTTTCCTTTCAAACGGCAAAGCTGCTGTGGAACCCAAGCGTGTCCACCATTCAGGGCGCTCCGTAACAGCCGGTTTATGCTTCCGTAGCTCAGTTGGTAGAGCACCGCCCTTTTAAGGCGGGTGTCATGGGTTCAAGCCCCATCGGGGGCACCAATTCTATTTCGTGAGGAGGTCATCTATCATGGGAGTTCATATTTATGTGGCCGCAAATACAGTGTGGGCTTTTTTTCAAAGTCATAAAGACCGTCTGTCAAAGGAGATGGTCGTCATCGCAGAGAACAAGGACACAGAGTATGCGGTATATCTTACCGAGGATAATGCGCTTCCTTTGTTTTCCGTGTGTAAGGGCGATGCAAAACCGGAGTATGAGGAGTGTGTTCTGACCGAGACAGGTTGTAATGAAGCGGCGAAACGCCTGTATGCACAATATCTTTTCCCTGTCATGATTGTTGATGGGAAGAAATGCCCGCCGGAATTGCCGGAGGAAGAGCCAGAAGATTTGACTCGGCAAGATATGGAGGATGCTCAGTATGAGCGCGAGGACGAGCTTTCTCTCGCTCTGTGTGATTTCCTGTCCGTTGTCTTGCAGGAGTCGATAGACAACAGCCCTGAAATCATGGATACATACGGAGAAATGTTTGTAAACGAGGTCTTAGACCACTTCTTAGAGTACCTCGCTCAGGAGCAGTGCTTGCCAATTTACCGCCCCATGATTATCACGGATGAAGAAACTGGCTGTGAGGTCTATACGGAGTTTCCGTATGAGGATGATACCGGTTATCCAGTGGACGATGACGAGTTTAGGGGTGGCTTTTGGGATGATATTAAGGGCGGCGGTCTGAGATGACCCGCCCTTCTTTTATGGGGAGTTGGCCGAGTGGCTTATGGCGGCGGTCTTGAAAACCGTTGACGGTGATAAGCCGTCCGTGGGTTCAAATCCTACACTCCCCGCCACATTTTTTGATTGGAGGTCTGTGAAATGCCAAACTGTTTGGATAATATGCCCTGGCGTTCTTTGAAAGGGCTTGGAAAATATGCGGCTGATTTCTTGCAGCTCGGAGATTACCGCAATGTTGAACTGAAGAACGGTGCGCAGGTTCAGTTTCGCATCATCGGCTTCAATCATGACAAGACGAGCGATGGTTCTTTGGTTCCCATCTCGTGGGAGATGGTGGACTGTCTGCCCAACACTTACCCCTGGAATAGGCGCGACACCAATGAAGGGTCGTGGGAAGCAACGCAGATTCGCCACCGGCTCAACGATGCGGACGGCGACATTCATCGTCTGATTCCCGACGAGATTTTGGATGTTGTCACACCAGTCATTAAGCAGACAGCTGATGTGTACACTGGCGAGAATCGTATTATCGAGACGCTGGACTCTTTCTGGATAAAGTCTGAGAAGGAATTGTATGGACGCAATATTTACTCCGCTCCCGGTGAGGGGCATTGGTACGAGTGGTATCGTCAGGAAGATGTCGCATGGTTTAAGCTCCGCAACGGTAATCCTGAGTACACCATGTTGCGTTCTCCTTGTTCTGGCTCCAGCGATCGTTTCTGTCCTGTCAGCAGCAACGGCAACGCCGGCCATAACTACGCCAGCACCAGTCTTGGCGTCGCTTTCGGCTTCTGCACTTAAAGCTGCATGGCGTAGCCATCAGCTTTTGCCCGAACCAGTAAAATCAAATAGCTTTTTACAAGCGCCCGGCGCTCCGCGAAGGAGACCGGGCGCGTTTTATACCCACAACGGCTCCAACCTCCTCGTGGTGTGGGCGGATAACCGAAAGGTGAACAAATAGGAGTACATCAGTATTGAAGGAGTACATACATCATGGCAAAAATCACTATCGCAGGCGACGCAGCTGTCGTAACTTCCGCAATGAAGCTGGAGGACATCAAGACCATTGAGAAGTATCGTCCCAAGGAACTGGTTCTCAAGGGTGGCGAGGACGGCAAGGAGCCTATCTTCGCTGTGGGTACCACCAATGGTGCCGGTAACATCAACGCTTTCGGCGCTTCTTTCGGCGCTGAGACCCGCGACGATGAGAAGCTGGCGTGCATCACCCTGTTCCTCGACGGCGTGACCGGCGATGTCAAGGACTGGGTCGCTGACCGTCTGGGCGCCGCCATCATCAGCCTCAACAAGCTTGAGGAGAAGCTGCCTGCCGTTCTCGATGAGATTGCGGCTGAGAAGGCAAATGTGCTGAGCAACATCACGGTCGCTCAGTAATCACTGGTCGCAAAGGGGCGGCTTATGCCGCCCCCTTCCGTTCACAACAAAACAAATTTTGAATTAAAGGAGAAACATTATGATTAAGGTTACTGTTGGCAACAATGTCAAGCGCGAGTCCGTTATCATCGACGAGTCCACCACCCTGCGTGCCTGTCTGGAGGCGAACGGTGTTGACTATACCCGTGGTGTCATGCACCTCGACGGGTCTTCCCTGAACCCCGGCGACCTCGACAAGACCTTCGCTCAGTTCGGTATCACCGAGAAGTGCTTCCTGCTGAATGTGGTCAAGGCCGATAACGCCTGATTCACAAGCAATAAACCAATTGAGCCGCCCATTCGGGCGGCTCTTTCTATGGGGAATTGGCGGAACAGGCAGACGCTGCGGACTTAAAATCCGCTGGTGCATACCATATCGGTTCGACTCCGATATTCCCCACCATATAACAAAATGAATAGAGGTGTTCCTATGTTCAAAACAAGCATTTCGTCAACGCCGTTTACTACGGAAGCTGCCAATAGCTACTTCACCAATATCACCGGCGGTGCTTTCGGAAACGACTGCTCTTTCCTTGCGACGCTTCGTGCCTTAGTTGCACCTCGAATCAAAGAGGGAGAGTCCGTCAATTTGGTGTTCGGCTCTTCCGATTATACGGCAGATACCATTCGGAGTGTCCCAGCAGATAGAGCCGTCATGGCTATTTGCAACAACTATGATATAAACACGACCGGTCAGGTCATCATTCACAGTCTGCGTGCAGATTCGGATAGCAACCTTACCAACATGAAAATTATTGTTGACAAGTTCGTTTCCGTGTTTGCAGGGTATCACCGGCTTGAAAAGTTCGCCGAGTTTTACCGCAAATCCTTTGCCGTGGATTGCTACATCAATCCTGAGCTTAAGAGTGTTATCATCTTTGCGGACAATCTTGACATTCGCAAAATGCACTACTTGCAGGTATCTATCCTCGCATTCCTGCCGTGGTATCTGAATCAGCAGGAGGGTATCACCGAAGATGAGCTTGCATTGGTCAAATCTCTCCGCGAAAAGAACTCAGAAGACTATGAACGCTGTCTTGCCAAGCTTGCAGAACGGTACGATTTCCGCACAGCAAGAATCCGTCAGCTGCTGAAGGGGTTTGAAACTCGCTATGAGCAAGTTGAGTGTGACCGTGTCAGGCAGGTAATTCAAAATATCGATAGAGAAATCACCCGTCTAAATGACAATATCGGTGAGCAGTTCACAAAGCGTAATGAACAGTGTATTCGCTTGCTGGGACTTGAGCAGAAAGTTGCCGATGGCGGTGAGGACTCTGAAATCATGGAGTACTTCCTGTGCAATACCAAGCTGGTTCTGGAGCGTGTGACCAATACCGATATGTACTTCACGGTCAAGGATTGTCTGGAATATTTTGACCGGGATATGGCAGAACAAATCATCAACCGCGCTACGAGTTTCGTGTACCGCCCCGATGGAGGCTCCGGTCATACAGGCGCAGCTGCTGAGAAAATGAAGAAGCTGATGACTGAAATCTTTGTCAGTGAAGAGCCACGCCTGAGAATTCGTGTCTGTGCTTCCTACCGTTTTGACCTTAATGGTAGTGTTGCTCCCAATGGGCATCGGGATTTTGGCGCGGAGTATGGTGACTATCTCCCCAATCCCCATATCAACGATTACAACTGCATGGGTAATTATACCACCACTATCAATCGGCTGCTTAGGAACCACGACTATATCGGCGCTTTGGAGCAGTGCGTTGCTTCCTGCAAGAGCCTTAACTGGGGAGACTCTGCTGTCATGACTTCGTTTATGCGGTCTATGTGGGGCAACGGTAACAACAATCGCTGCATTGAACTGCCCGATGGCCGTATCGTAAAACCCAACGAAGCCATCAGCTGGTTGGAGCAGCAGGAAACGCAGGCAAATGAGTAAGCGGAGGAGGCGCAAAATGAGTAAACCCATTAAGATGACCGAACAGTACATGGCTGAGTGCCGTGCAGATTTTGAAAAGGCTTTGCAACTTACAAAGCTTGCAGATGGGAAACTGTCTTTCACAAAGGTGTTCACCTGTGGCGACAGAAAAGCAACTGTCGTCTTTACCGCCGGAGCATGGGCGAAGATGGCGCTCCTCGTCAAAGAGTTTGATAAGGAGGTCGCTTGGCATGGTGTTGCACATCGTGCAACCGACGAAGCCGTAGATGAGTACATCATCGAAGACATCGTGGTTTATCCGCAGGAGGTCTCCGGAACCACGGTTGAGATGGATACCGAGAAGTACGCTGAGTGGCTGATGCAGAACGCAGACGATGAGCGTTTCAACAACATCCATATGCAGGGACATTCCCATGTCAATATGCCGACCAGTCCTTCCTCTGTAGACCTCAATCATCAGGAGGAAATCCTCAATATGCTGGGGGACGACGATTTCTACATCTTTATGATTTGGAACAAGTCGTTTGTCAGTACAAATAAAATCTATGACCTCAAGAAGAATGTCCTGTTTGAAGATAAGGACATCACCGTCAAACTTGAGGGCGAACATGAGGGGTTGGCCGAGTTCCTCAAGACTGCCAAGGATATGGTCAAGCAGAAAAGCTATACCTATGGGAACTATGGCGGATACAGCGGATACAGCGGCAATCGCCCACCTTATTCCGGTACCCCTTATAATCCTCTTCCGGGTAGCAAAAAGGACGAGAAAGAGGACAAGGGTGGCAAGAAGTCCGATAAGAAGTCTGACGATAAGAAATCAGACAAAAAAGCCGAAAAGGCTGAGAAGCCGCGCACAAGAATCGGTGCAGGTTGGCAGGGGAAGAATGGCTGTCAGCAGTCCATGTGGAATGAAGACGACGATGATTCAGTATATCCCTATGGCGGCTACAGCGACCAGTATCTTGGAGGTGAGTAACAATGGCAATGGATTTGTCCAAAAGCTACGAGTATTTCCAGCCTGAAAAGGTTGAGGCTCGCATTAACATTGTCGGATGTGGTTCTGTTGGTGCAACGCTGGCAGAGAACCTCGTCCGTCTTGGCATCACCAATCTCGCTCTGTGGGATATGGATGTTGTTAATCCGCATAATCTGGCAAACCAGATTTTCCGCCAGCAGGATATTGGCCGCCCCAAAGTGGAGGCTCTGGCAGATATCCTGTTTGAAATCAATCCCGAAATCAAGGACGACCTCAAGCTTTATGGCAAGGGGTGGAGTGGGCAGCAGCTTTCCGGGTATGTATTCCTTTGTGTAGACAACATCGAACTGCGCCGCCAGATTGTTGAAAAGCACTTCGACAATCCCTATGTCAAAGCGATGCTGGACTTCCGCACTCTGTTGGAATCTGCACAGCATTATGCTGCCGACTGGTCTGACTACAAGATGAAGAAAGACTTGCTGAACTCCATGAACTTCAGTCATGAAGAGGCATCTGAGGAAACACCCGTCTCCGCTTGCGGCGTTACACTGGGCGTTGCGCCAACCGTCAGGGCTATCTGCGCACTCGGCGTCGCCAACTTTGTCAACTTCATTCGGGGCAAGGGACTGAAAAAACTGATTATCTTGGATGCGTTCAACTTTATGTTGGACGCTTTTTAATCAGCAATGAGAAACGAAAGGAGGGCGGTGCATTATGGATACTACCGTCGAACGCCTTAAGGTCGGCACACAGGTCATCATTGGTTCTTACGGAGTCAACAATGATGAACCGCACCCCGTTGTTTGGTTGAAAGGTAGTCCAAACTGCGATTTTATCACTGAATGTGCTGTGGATTATCTTTGCTTTGATGCGCCGGAAAGAACTGGAGACGGCAGGCGCAATCTTGGCAATCCCGACTATCGTCTGTCCAATATTCATACATACCTGAACAGCGACAGAGACGATTGGTTTTGCAAGACTCATGAGGCGGACGCCCCTCCGAATAATGTTTTCAGCAGCCGAGCACAAAGCTATCGCAACCATTATGGGTTTCTATACTTCTTTGAAGATTATGAACTCGATAGCTTGCAGGTGCAGCAGTATGTGGTTGACGGTGAGACGCTCAGTTCCCTCATTCGGCTTCCTACTATCACCGATATCCTTGATGACCAGTTGAAGCTGAAGCTGTTTTCCAAGAAAGGTATTCGTCCCAAAGCAACAGAAGACTGTGCTGATAAAAAAGGCCGGTTTGGTAATTTCAGCTGGGAGTCTTACATGAACTTCTGGTTGGCAGGCAAGCAGGATGGATTCAGAGACTATGCTTTGGCTCTTAGTAGGTCTGGGTATTGTGAGAGGAAATATCCCCGTGACTGCGCGGGGCTTAGGCCGATGTGCCGGTTGAAACCGGAAACAGTGGTAGAGGTTGATGAAAACGGCGTAGCCCACATCAAACCATACGCATTGAAAAACGAAGCCTGCACAGATGCAGAACTGTTCGAGCTATTAGGTGTGGCGCAGCCTTAAAATGCGCCATTGAACTGTAACGAATTACCCTTTTCGGGGGCTTCACGCCAAAGGCTGAAGTGTCACTTTGCTGGACAGCACGATTCCCCGCCCGCAGCCTGCTGCGAAGGCGCCTAAGCTCGCTGTACAGCTCATTAAAACTATTTTGGATGTCTCGTCATCTCCATCCGATGAGCGACCGACGCACCCATTGTCTCCC
>ENA-OUQO01000395-OUQO01000395.1-human-gut-metagenome-genome-assembly--contig:-NODE-395-length-15054-cov-3.253350_pt1 | contig 15054 bp, 10 predicted proteins | sample MGYA00237944_ERZ548825 | MGnify/ENA primary metagenome ERZ548825 (study PRJEB26490, sample SAMN05194700) | human gut metagenome | biome: terrestrial biome; feature: human-associated habitat; material... | reverse complement strand
TTTTTGCAACATGTTGCATTTTTCTCTTCTATTATAGCCTTTTTTCTCCCCGTATTCAATCTCAACGCCATTTCTACAAGAGATTTTTGCAACATGCTGCACTTTTCTCTTCTAAATTTGCCTTTTTCTTCCTAATATTCACCATTAACACCATTCCTGCAAGAGATTTTTGCACATGTTGCACTTTTCTCTTCTAAACTCTCCTTGCAGCGCCAAAGCACCCCAAAAAACGCAAAAGCCCCCGGAGCAGGGCAAGCCTGCTTCGAGGGCATTAATAGTAAATTTTATTTTGCTTTCGGTCCTAAGCCGTACTTCTTCAGATAACGGTACAGGGTTACACGGCTGACATCAAGCATTGTTGCCAGCTTACTGATATTGCCGCCAGCAGATTTCCAGGCTGCAATAAAGGCTTCCTTGTCATACTTCCAAGAGCGCTCCAAGGTTTTGTCACCGGGCAGCTTAATGTTTTCTGCTTCGATGATGCTGCCGGGAGTGTGGAAGAAGGCCTGCTCGATAACACCCTGCAGCTGCTTGATGTTACCCGGCCAGCTGCAGGACAGCAGCAGGGAAACAGCCTCAGGAGAAAGGCGTTTTTGCGGCAGGTTGTGCTGTGCGGACATTTCCACCAGAATATGCGAAGCGATAACCTCGATATCCTTTACACGCTCGCGCAGAGGCGGCACGCGCATGGTGGTATCCAGCACCAGCTCATACAGATTACGGGAGAAAAGTCCCTTATCTGCCAGGCGCTTAAGGTTGGAATCACAGGCAGCAATTACGCGCACGTCGAACATACGCGGCTTGCCGCCCTTTTCCGTTGCAGGCAGACCGTGCGTCAGTGCATCAGCCAGCTTGTCGCCCATTTCGAGCGGCAGCTTTTCTACCTCATCAAGGAACAGCGTACCGCCGATAGCAAGCTCCAGCTTACCTGCGGACTGCTGTCCGTCCTCATTGGTGCCGAAGAATTCAGCCTCCAGCTCTGCCATAGATGCGTTGTGACATTTTACCGCAATCAGCGGAGCGGCAGCGCGGGGGCTGGCCTGATGAATGCCGTGTGCCAAACGCTGCTTACCGGTACCGGGCTCGCCCTGCAGCAGGATGTTGTGGTCGGTGCGGGCAACGCGGCTTGCCTTATGCTGCAGCGCCAAAAATTCGCTGGTTTCACCAACCATGCTGTACAGGCTGTAACGGCTGCTGTAACCGGTTGCATGGGCAATGGTTGTTTTCAAATCCTCAATTGACATGGAAAGCACCAAAGCACTTTCTACCTCGCTGCCAACCTTAATAGGCATAACGGTGGTAATATCCTCAAAGGTTCTGTCTTGGGTAATCCAGGTGATTTCACGACGCTGTGTTGCTACGCCATGCAACGCTTTTTTGATAGGAATATGCTCGTAGTTCAGGAAAACGTCCTCCAGACGCTCATGTCCCTCCAGACGCTTGCGGCCGTTTTCGTTGCAGTATTTCACGCTGCCGTCCTTGCCCAGCCAATAAACGGTTACCGGCAGCTGCTCCATCATAATGCGGTTAATGCTCCATGCCTCCAGCATATTCAGGTGCTGCTCGATGGAATATTTCATCGTCATCAGCAGGCTCAAAAGCAAATCATAGGGCAAATCGTTCTGATCCAAGGAAAAGAAGGAAATAATATAGCGGATTTTGCCGTTTACGCAAATAGGCGCACTGCAGGCATCGCCGGAATGGCTGTCCTTAATCCACATTTCCGGACCGAACATCAAAAAGGGCACGTTATGCTCGCGCGCAATGCTGATGCTGGAGGTACCAACATCCTCCTCCAGAACACGCATGCCCTGAATATCCTCGATAATGCGTTGGAAGAACGGCATAGCATAGTTTTTGATTACATAACCGTTTTCATCAATCAGCAGCATGCTCAGGTTATGGATATTGAAATGCTGCTTGCTTTGCTCATAAAGACCGTCAACATATTTGACAATGAACTCATGTGTCTTTTGGTGTGCTATAATCTCTTCGTGGCTCAGCTTATTGATTTTGGGCATAGTTTCGTGCGGCAGATGCATAGCACGGCAACGCTGCCAGCTGTCTGCAACCCACGGATGCACGTTGGGGTCAACAATCCCCTCTTCCATAAACTTTCTGTAATAAGAAGCCAGCTTGTCCTTATTTCTTCTCTCACGAATCATATTTTATACCCTCCCCCGCTGTCTGGCAGTCGGCTGCCGTCAGCAGAACTTTTATTTATAAACCTCGCCGTTCGTAATCAACACCCGGCGTGCTCCATAATAGCGTTGTTTCCAGTAATCGTCCTTCAATGACGAAAGCATTACACCCTTGGACGAGGATGCGCTCCAAAATTGTCCGTCACCGGCATAAATGCCCACATGCGATGCGCCTGCGGCGTAGGTGGTAAAGAATACCAAATCGCCGGGCCGCAGCTGCTTCTGCGTTACAAAAATCCCCTGTAACGCCTGCTCGTCTGCCAGTCGCGGCAGCTTGGCCTTGCAGTCCTTAAACACATACTGCACGTAACCGGAGCAGTCAAAGCCCTTGGTCGTGGTTCCGCCGAACACATAAGGAACACCCTTGTATTTGGCAGCACGGCTGACGATTTCCTTGCCCTTAACCTTGGGGATGCCTTCCTTGGCAAAGGCCTCCCAGGTCAGCTTATGATAGGTTGCATCATTCAGCTCGCCATCCGCCTTCAGCTTGTGCTGCTTCTGGAAGCTTTTCAGCGCAGTGCTGGTAGCCTCCGTCATGCGTCCGCTGGGGCGTTCGTCACTGAAGCCCAGCACCTGCAGCTTTTGCTGTGCCACCTTCAGGCGCCAGTTGCTTTGCTGCACCTGCACCTTGGACTGCTTTTCCTTCGTTTTTTTAGACTTTTTCTTTGCGGTTTTCTTCGCCTTTTTCTCAGGCTTCGCCTGCTTGGACGCCTTCACTTCGGCAGCAGGCTTGGCTGCGGTATCGGCTTTGACGGCAGCAGGCTCCGGCACCGCCTTCACAGGCTGCGCCTCGCTTACGGCCGGCGGCGTTGCCACCGGTGCCTTATGCGGTTTGTTGCTGACAATAGGCGCTGCAGCCTGTGCCTGCCAAGGCAGGCTGCAGGCCAGCATGATTACGGTCAGCACAAAAGCCAGCTTCTTTTTCATCTTCATCAGCCCCGCTCAAATGCAAAATTAAAAATTAATTGTAGTTATATACGTCCCAGCTTTTCAGCTTGCTCAGCTGAGCAATACTGTAATCAATATCGCGCAGCAGACGCTGCTTGTCATGCGGCAGCGTTGCTGCCAGCTGAACGTAGTTAGATACATGGTTGCTGCGGAAAAGGCAGTGCCTGTCCGCAGGTAAATCTATATTTTCTATTATCAGCTTCAGCTCGCGCATCAGTCCTGCCGGTGAAAGCGGATTGAATTTGCCTGCCTCGTACTGGTCCAGCAGCTCGCTGCCGCGGTACAGCATCAGGCAAAGCGCGCTCAAATGCGTCGGCTTGATAATATTAATCGCCTTAGCAGTTGCCAGTGCGTGGCGTTCGCTGCCCTCCGCACCTGCCAGCCCCAGAATAATCATCATAGAAAGCTTCATGCCGCTGGCGGTAACTCTGCGTCCCGCTTCTACCGCCTGTTCGCCGTCAACACCCTTGTTGACAGCCTTCAGCGTAGCGTCGTCGCCTGTTTCCATGCCGTAATACAAAAGCTTCAGGCCTGCTTCCTTCAGCTGGCGCAGCTCCTCCTCGCTCTTGCGCAGGATATCCTTGGGCGCAGCATAACTGGCAACGCGCTGCAGATGCGGAAACTGCTCGCGCAGTACCTGCAGAATCTTCAGCAGCTTGGCCGTAGGCAGCACCAAAGCATCGCCGTCCGCCAAAAAGACGCGGCGCACCTTGTTCTTGCCGTAATGGGCCGCCAGCGCTATCTGACGGGAAATTTCTTCATCCTTTAAAATCTGAAAGGGAACACCTCTGTACATGTTGCAGTAGGTGCATTTATTATGTGCGCAGCCGCGCGTAACGCGCAAAATAAAGCTGCGTGCCTCACTGGGAGGTCTGAAGACTGGTGTGTCATAAGAATCAAAAAACATTTCTACTATTCTACCTCATTTTGCTTTGATTGATTTGGCGCCAGTTTGAGATCTCAGAGATTTTGTAAAGTATAGTACACTTTAATATTATTATACTAGATTTTTCGCCATTTGTAACGTCCAACTGAAAACTTTTTGTTACTTTTTTTACAGAGATTTTGTGAAACATTGTCAGAGTGTAAAATAACTGTGATTTCCCGCGCCTGTTGGCAACGGCAAGGACGCTTGGGCAGGCAAAAACGGACGTAACAGCATATACCCACACACAAAAAAATACGCCTGCGGGCACAAACAACAGCATCGCCGCAGGCGCACCAAGGAGGCTGACACAGGTCAGCCTCCGATGCTTCATATTATTTTTTCGGTAAGCATAACGCTTTACAGCATCAGCTTATCATTTGCGTTTTCTGCGCAGGAAGAAGAAGGCAGCACCACCGATGATAATAACGCCGCCGATAATCGTCAGCCAGCCAAAGCCGTCATCGTCATCCTCATTTTCTTCCTCATCCTCGGCAGCAGGCAGCTCCGCAGTGCCCACAGCCACCGGCCATTGGCTCTTCATCTCGCCGTGGACTGCCGTGACGGTAACAACGCCGTCAGCCTTGCCGATCAGCTTGCCATCTTCGATAACGGCAATTTTTTCATCGCTCACGCTCCATTCCGGTGTCACGCCGTCAGCCTCGCCCACAACGTAGGCCTCCAGCTTCAGCGCCTCGTCTATTCCCAAGTGCGCCGGCAGATTCGGAGCCTCCAGCTTCGGCTCATAGGCAGTAATCTGCGTCACAAAGGCCTTTTCGCCCTTTTCCAGCAGCAGCTTGCCGGTAATCGTCGCAGTTCCCGGCTTCACAGCCAAAAGCTGCACATCGCCGTCCACCTTCACTATATCACTATTGGAAGAACGCAAATCAGTTACATTATAACCTACGCAGCCCGGTAGCGAAGCAACTATGCGTGTACGCTCGCCCACCTTCAGGCTTGCCTCCTCCGGAGCCACTGTCACCAGCGGGCTAAGCTCGGAAGCTGCGGTTGCAGGCAGGTCGGGCGCATCCTCGTCGCCCTCCAGCTCGCCGCTTTCGATTGCAGGGCCTTCCAGCTCATCCTCCTCTACAAGCGGTGCTCTTTTGGCAGCCAGCATATTGATCGGGTCACCATAAATAAGGCTTACCTCATCCTCTTTATCGTTGCGATACACAGCGCTCAAATCGGCAGCTACCAAAAATTTGGCAATAACCTCGCCCTCATCACCCAGCGCCGTCAGCTGGTAGAACCAGCCGTCCACAGGCTCCTCCGCATAGAGCAGCTTATAATCATCGGCATCCTCCGGCAGACCTGTCTGCTTTTCCGGCAGGCCGGCAAGCAGCGCGGCGGCAGCAGCCTCGGATACATCAAAGCTGTCCTCGTTAAATTTGTATTCACCCTGAACATCTAGCGGCAGCGGTCCGTCCTGATAGGCGGTAATGCTCTTGTCCTTCAGTACGAAGCGCAGCTCTACCGTATCATTATTTTTGTAATCTACCTCGGCAATACCGTCGCCATCTTCATTAATTTCAAAAACACCGGCAGTAACGAAATCCTCCGCACTGTCCTCTTCCTCGCTACCACGCATAACCTTCAGCTCATAAAGGTATTTATCATCGCCCAAGGGCTTGATATTCAGCACGCCGTTATTATACTGGCTGCTTTCGGTCCACACATAGCAGCCTGCTGTATTCTTCCAGTCATTTTTGGAGGCGGCGCCTGCCAGCAGCGTCAGGCTGCACAGCAGCAGGGTAAACATAACAGCTACGATAATACGCATCATTTTTTCTTTCATTATGCTCCCCTCCTCAAATGCTCAGACGGAACTTGGCAGTCTTGGGATTAACGCCATCCATCCAATACTTCACGGTATATACGCCTTTAGCACATTTTTTGCCGCTGTTGCCGCTCGCCCAGCCGTTCCAGCTGAAGGCAAAATCCTGATTGGCATTTCTTGCCTTATATTTCGTGCTGTAGACCAGCTTGTTATTTTTATTGAAAATCTGGGCATAGCAGGTCTTGCCCGTGGAATTATTCTTTTTGAAATACAGGCGCTGGTAAACATCGCCGTTGCCCTTGCGGATAATCTTGGACGCACGGAACTGCATCTTGCTCTGCGGCTTGTAGCTGATGTTGACTGTCTTTTTAACCGCACCGCCCTTGCCGAAGCTGCTGGTCGTTACCAAGCGATATCTGCCGGGCTTCAGGTTTTTCATATCATAGCTGTAGGGTACAAAGCGGAAATATTTATCACCGTCATAGTACCATTTTTTCAGCTCGCGCTGCTTCCAGCGCACAACAACCTTATTATCCTTGTTGAGCAGCACCGCCTTATCCTTCATAGGCCCCTTGCCCTCTACATAGCGCTGCACGTTCAGCTTGGTGCCGTTTACCTTAATAGTTGTTTTGTACTGCGTCGCCGCCCACGCCAATGCCGTAAAAGCCACGAGCATCGCCAGACACGCCCCGAGCACAACCTTCAGCCGTTTCATTTTTCCGCCTCCTAACCGCCGGATATAAAAAGACCCGGCATATACTTCTTCATTTAAAGTATATACCGGGTCAAGAATAACTATAAGTAACCTTTAGTTAAGAATTTGGGAAAAAGCGCTCCAGCTGATGTCTTTTATTTTTGGCCGCCGCATCAATCTGCAGCTTGGCAAAAATTTTGTTGGGATATTGCTTAATCGTCCCCTCCGACAGCGACAACCTTTGCGCAATCTCCCTGTTCGTATGGCGTGCCGCCGCCAGCTGCGCTATCTGCAGCTCCTGCTCCGTCAGCTCCTGCAGGCCTGCTTCGGCAAAGCGTGCGGACATAATCTGTCCCCGGCCCGCCTCCAGCTGCTGTCCCAAGTGCAGCGCCGCTGCCGCCGCTGCCGAGTATTCACACTGAGCCTCCTGCTCCAGATACGGACGCAGCAGTGCTATGTTCTGTGCCAACGGCAGCACAAGCTTATCCGCCTCAGCCATTGCCAGTGCCTGCTTCAGCGAAGCGCGGCAGCTCGTTACATCGCCTCTGCCGGCAAAGGCCGCCGCCCTTTGCACCTGCAAATACAGCAGGCACAAAAAATTACTGTAGGGACGGCATTCCTGCTCCCAATCGGACCAGCGCACCAAAAGCTCCGTATACTGCCCTTGTGCCAACAGACACTGCGCACTGATATAGTTACGGCAGGGGCGCGCCGGATACAGCACCGAAGGCTGCTGTCCATTTCCGTCCGTCAGCCAACTTGGGATATATTCCTGCTTACCCAGCAGTGCATAGTAAAAGCCTGCGCACATATCGGCCGTATTCAACAGCATGCTCTGCTTCCATGGCTGCAGCTGCCACTGCTGGCGGCTGTAGGCCTCCGCCTTACTGCTGTAAACGCCGCGGAAAAGATCGCGCTGCATCTCCAGAAAATCACAGCAGATAGTAATACACTCCTGTCCGTGCTTTTCCGCCTGATAATAAGCCTTATGCAAGGGCATATCCATTTCGTCAACGCGTCCCTGCAGCAAAAGTGCTTCCGCCTCCGTCAGCTCGGCGGCTCCGGCACCGTGCCAGCCGCTCAGCAGATAGTACGGTGGCATACACTCCTGCATATCCTCCACCGTCTGCCGCAGACTGCAGCCCGTGCGTAAATACAGCCCCAGAACACTGGGCGCGCCGAAGGTCCAGATGCCCTGCTTGCTGAGCGTCTGCGGAGCACTGCTCAGCAGCTTGTAGGCACGCCTGTGATGCTCGCTCATACCGGTAATGCTGTTGAAGGCTAAAAAGCTCAGAATAACCTCCAGCTCGCCGTAATAATTATCGCGCTCGCGCTGGCTGAGGGCAGTGTTGCGCTCCAGCGCCGTCACGTACCATTCCTTAACCTGCAGCATTTCAGGCACCATGTTCAGCGAAAACATGCGCCGCATAATAATCAGCACCGCCTGCGGATACTGCCACAAGATTTCCGGCGAACATTCGCGCAGCCAGTCGAAAAGATGCTGCCTGTGCTGCGGGCGCATCGACCAGTCGCGCAGCTGCTGCACTGCAGCCAGCAGGCCGTCAAAATCACGGCCGCGGTACAGCCAGTCCAGCGCTTCCTCGTACTCCCTCTGCTGCGCGTACCATTGTCCCAGGCGACGGAAGTACATTTGCTGCTCAGCCTCCGGCAGCAGGCCGAAGGCATGGCGCGTTGCCTGCTTCAGCATATGGTGACAGCGCAGTCTGCCGTTCGCCAGCCTGATAATAAAGGCATTGCATTCCAGCAGTCTGCTTACAGATTCTCTGCAGCTTGTGCCGTAGGCAAAGGCCACCTGCTCCGGAGTGAATTCCTCCGGCTGCCCCATAAGCAGCAGCAAGCGCTGCTGCTCCGACGGCAACGGCCGCAGCAGTACATTGGCTATCATCTCATAAACGCTGCCTGTATCAAGGCAAAAGCGCTGATACCTGTCGTAGTTCAAAAAGTTAAGATAGGTAACGGAAAACCAGCCCTCGCAGGCCTCATGCAAAGCATCCAGCTGCTGCGTTGTAAGCTGCAGGCCGCATCTGCTGCTGTATTCCGTCAGCTCGTAACGCTGCAGCGCCAGGTCATGCTTATCAAGGCAAAAGACCTTACGTCCCAGCTCCAGCAGACGGCTGCCATCAAAAATCTGCCCTCTGCTTACCAGCAGCAGGTGCAAATCAGCAAAGCCTGCCTTGCTCAGAGCAAAGAGAAAATCAATCGCCTCGCTGCTCTCCAACAGATGCAAATCATCTATAAACCAATAGACAGGCTTTTGCGGCAGCAGCTGACGGAACAGCTCCAGCACCAGTGTTCCGGCATTGGCATCGGCAGGCAAAGACTGCTGCAGTAGCGCAGCGCCCAGTTCCGTATTTTGCCAGCTGTGGCACACTCCCTGCCAGAAGGCTTCGGCACCGGTGCCGTAAATGCTTTGGCGCAGCACCTTTTTGCCGCAGCGCTCCTGCTCCTGCAAAAAGTACTGCACTGCCAGTGTTTTGCCATAGCCCATGGGAGCAACAACCAGCGTTGTTCCCGCTGTCTGCAACTCTGCCAAAAGCTCTTTTATTCTCTTGGAATAATATAAATTATTGAGCCTTTTCATAGTGTTTTTACTTAATTACGTTCTGCGGTGCTCCCGCCAGCCATTTTTCGATGTTGGCAAAAACGATGTCAGCACGTGCAGCCAGCGCTTCGGCGCTGGCGAAGGCCACGTGCGGTGTCAGCACGGTGTTCTTCGCATGGCACAGAGGATGCTCCGGCGCAATCGGTGGCTCGCCCTCAAACACATCAATGCCTGCGCCCGCCAATCTTCCTTCGTTCAGCGCCTGTGCCAGCGCCTCGCTGTCCACAACAGGACCGCGCGCAGTATTCAGCAGTACGGCCGTCGGCTTCATCTTGGCAATAGCCTCGGCATTAATCAGTCCGCGGGTTGCGTCCGTCAGCGGCACATGCAGGCTGACAAAATCGCTGGCAGCCAAAAGCTCATCCAGACTTACATAGCGTACACCATCAGCCTGCAGCTCTGCCTTCGGAGTACGGCTATAGGCCAGCACCTTGCAGCCGAAGGCAGCGGCAATCTTCGCCACTCTGCTGCCAATCGCACCGGTGCCCACTACGCCGAAGGTCTTGCCAAAAAGCTCAAAGCCTACCAGGCCATCCTTCGTTCCTGCCTGACGGCAGCGTGCATCACAAGGAACGATGTTGCGGATAACGCTGATAGCCAAACCGAAGGTCAGCTCTGCTACCGCATTGGTGGAATAGCCTGCGGCATTGCACACTAAAATTCCGCGCTCACGGCAGGCAGCCAGCGCAATATGGTCTACGCCGGTAAAGGCCACGGACAGCATTTTCAAATTAGGGCAGGCGTTGATAATCTCCGCACTCAGCGGCTGGTTGGCCAGCATGATAATATCGGCCTGCTGCACTCGCGCCAGCAGCTTTTCCTGGTCTGTTTCCTTTGCGGTATAATAAACGAAATCATGGCCTGCAGCCTGCAACGGCGCTGCCAATGCATTTATCTGTTCCATCTTTACGCCTAACGGCTCCATAACTACTATTTTCATCAAAGCACCTCCGAAAAAGTCTGTAAAATCTTTGCTTATCACTTACATATTACTACCGCAGGAATTGATTAGCAAGGAAGAATTTTTCAGGGCCGGTGTCTGCCTTCATGAGTATTTGCGTCCGCAAATACAAAAAAGCCGTTCTTCTTTCGAAGAACGGCATATTTTCGTTGGTGATCCACCCGAGACTCGAACTCGGGACACCCTGATTAAAAGTCAGGTGCTCTACCAACTGAGCTAGTGAATCATTTGTCGCCACAAATTAGCAACATTAATAGTATACAGACTAACACAAGGAAAGTCAAGTACTTTTTAAAATATTTTTGCTGTTTTTTCAGCAGCCTAAGCTTACAGCAGCTCTTTCAGAACGATGGTCTGCTCACGGTTAGGACCAACGGAGATAATACCCAGCTCAACACCGGATACCTCGCTGATTTTAGCCAGATATTTCTTAGCGTTTTCCGGCAGCTCGTCATAGTTGCGGATGCCGCTGATATCGGTCATCCAACCGTCGAACTCTTCGAAAATCGGCTCAACCTTAGCCAGAACGTTCAGGCTTGCAGGAATGCGTTTGAGAACCTCATCGCCAATCTTGTAGCCAACGCACATTTTAATCTTCGGCATTTGGTCGAGGATATCCAGACGGGTAATTGCCAGATAATCCAGGCTGTTCAGGCGTGCGCTGTAACGCAACATGAAAGCATCCAGCCAGCCGCAGCGACGCGGACGACCGGTTACGGTGCCGTATTCATGGCCGGTTTCGCGGATTTGGTTGCCAGGGCCATCGGTATCAAGCAGCTCGGTGATGAAGGGACCTTCACCAACGCGGGTGGTATAAGCCTTAACTACGCCAACAACATGGTCGATGAAGCGGGGACCTACGCCACTGCCGGTGCAGGCATTACCTGCAGTCGGGTTGGAGCTGGTAACATACGGATAGGTACCATGGTCGATATCGAGGAAGGTAGCCTGTGCGCCTTCAAACAGAACGTTTTTGCCGGCGCTGAACAGCTCATCCATAACAACACCGGTATCGGCAACGTACGGACGCAGCTCTTCTGCATAATCCAGGTATTCCTTCAGTACGGTATCATAGTCAAACGGTTCTGCACCGTAAATTTTGGTGATAATAGCATTTTTTGCTTCCAGGTTAACCTTCAGCTTATCAGCAAAGGTTTCGGGCTCCATCAAATCGCAGATACGGATGCCTACGCGAGCAACCTTATCCATGTAGCAGGGGCCGATGCCGCCTTTGGTGGTGCCGATTTTGTGATTGCCCAGTGCTTCCTCCTGCAGCTCATCAAGACGTTGATGATACGGCAGAACAACGTGTGCACGGTCAGAGATAACCAGATTGCTGCAATCAATTCCCTTTTCCTTCATGCCGGCAATTTCAGCCAGCACAACGCCGGGGTTGATTACAACGCCATTGCCCAGAACGTTAGTCTTATCATTGAACAGTACGCCGGAGGGCAGCAGACGCAGCTTATAATTAATGTTGTTAACTACAACGGTATGGCCTGCATTGGAGCCGCCGCTGTAACGAACTACAGCGTCAGCCTTTTGTGCCAAATAGTCAACAATTTTACCTTTACCCTCATCACCCCATTGGGCGCCTAAAACTACAACAGATGACATTAGCAGTCACTCCTTATCAAAATTATAAACCAAATCTAGCAAAAATCTCGTCAACGTGGCGCAGCATCGGTTTCGGATCGAAGCAATGCTCAACCTCTTCGTCGGTCAGATATTTTTTGATATCCGGGTCAGCTTCAACGTTGGTCTTGAAGTCAGCACCTTGCAGCCAACGTGCCATAGCGTTGCGTTGTACCCATTTGTAAGCGTCCTCACGCAGTACGCCTTTGGTAACCAGAGCAATCAGCAGGTTTTGGCTGAAAATCAGGCCGCCGGTTTTGTTCATGTTGGCAATCATTGCATCAGGATATACCAGCAGCTTATCGATGATGTTGGAGAATTTACGCAGCATATGATCCAGAGCAATAGTTGCGTCCGGCAGAATAACGCGTTCTACGGAAGAATGGGAGATATCGCGTTCATGCCACAGGGTTACATCCTCCAGAGCTGCTACTGCATAACCGCGCAGCAGGCGAGCCATACCGGAAACCTTTTCGCAGGTGATAGGATTACGTTTATGCGGCATAGCGGAAGAACCCTTTTGGCCGGGTGCAAAATATTCTTCAGCTTCACGGATATCGGTACGTTGCAGGTTACGGATTTCGGTTGCCATCTTATCCAAAGAGGAACCGATGATTGCCAGAGTAGTCATGAAATGTGCATGACGGTCACGTTGGATAACCTGAGTTGCCAAGCGTACCGGAGTGAGCTCCAGCTTTTCGCAGACATATTTTTCAACAAACGGATCAATGTTGGAGTAAGTGCCTACAGCACCGGACAGCTTGCCGACTGCCATCATTTCACGCGCTTGTTTCAGACGTTCGATGTCACGCTCGATTTCAGCGGACCACAGCAGGAATTTCATACCGAAGGTCATCGGTTCTGCGTGGATGCCGTGAGTACGGCCGATCATAACGGTATATTTGAATTCAGCAGCACGACGGCGCAGAATTTCATGGAAGTTTTCCAGATGACGCATAATCAGGTCTGCGGATTGTACGGTCATGTAGCACAGTGCAGTATCCTTTACGTCGCTGGAGGTCAGGCCTTTGTGAATGTATTTGGACGCATCGCCTACATACTCAGCCACATTAGTCAGGAAAGCAATAACATCATGGTTGGTAACTGCTTCAATTTCCTTAATGCGGTCCAGACGGAAGTCAGCCTTCGTCTGAATATCCTTCAGCGCTTCGTCAGGCACAATGCCCAGTTTGTTCATAGCCTCGCAAGCCAGAATTTCTACCTTCAGCATGGTACGGAATTCATTTTCGAGTGTCCAGATATTACCCATTTCAGGATGAGTATAACGATCAATCATTTTTGTATGCCTCCCAAGACAATTTTATTCATGAAAAAACATCTGAAAGCCACAGATATTACCTTCAGATTCTTCACTACACTTTGTTGCATAAATATCATATCATTTTCCGCGTCTTATCGCAAGCTTTATGAACATTTTTTGTTGATTTTAGGTAAAATATTCGGTTTTTCTTCGCAGCTTCCTTGTAAGCTTTTTTACACTTATCAGAAAAAATCTTTTGCCAAGAGAATAAATTTCACGCTTTTAACCCCCTTCAGGCAATGCTCCATGCAATACTCAAAAAGTCCCGAGATGTTAAAATCCCGGGACTTTTATTATATCGCTGTATTCTATTCTCAGCTTTCGCGCTTTGTAAAGCCGACAAATTTGGTGAACTGCTTTTGGAAGAACAGATTAACCGTATCTACCGGACCGTTACGATGCTTAGCAATAATCAGCTCGGTGTGCTTGTTTTCCGTTTCCGGATTGTAGTAATCCTCGCGATACAGGAATGCTACGATATCCGCATCCTGCTCCAGAGAACCGGACTCACGCAGGTCACTGAGCATAGGACGCTTAACCTGACGCGATTCAACGCTACGGCTCAGCTGTGACAGCGCCAGCACCGGCACATCAAGCTCACGCGCCAAGGCCTTCAGTGAGCGGGAAATTTCCGAAACCTCCTGCTGGCGGTCGCCGGAATAATTGCGCTTGCCGCTGCCCTGCATCAGCTGCAGGTAATCGACTACAATCAAATCCAACCCATGCTCTGCCTTCAGGCGGCGCGCACGGCTGCGCATATCCATCGCCGTAATGCCCGCCGTATCATCAATATAGATTTTGGCACGACTCATCGTATCGCAGGCATCCCAAAGGTGCGTCCAGTCCTCGTCATGCATCTCGCCTACGCGCAGACGCTGGCTGTCGATGCCGGCTTCGGCGCACAGCATACGGTTAACCAGCTGCTCCTTGCTCATTTCCAGGCTGAAGAAGGCTACACTGCGCGGTTCGCCGCCGATGACTTTGTGCGCACGCAGCGCTACGTTCTGCACAATGTTCAACGCCAGCGCAGTTTTACCCATGGAAGGACGCGCTGCCAGAATAATAAAATCGGAAGGATGCAGACCGCTCGTCAGCTTATCCAGATCCGCAAAGCCTGCCGGCAGACCTGTAAGACCGCCCTTGTTCTGCAGCAGACTTTCGATGCTCTGCACGCTGTCCATCAATACGTCGTTAATTGCTGTAAAATCCGTCTTTTTCTTGCGGTTGGAAATTTCCAGAATGCGGCTTTCCGCTGTATCCAGCAGCGTACCGACATCCTCATTAGCCTCATAGCCCATAGCCGCAATTTCGGTAGAAACGCGCACAAGCTGACGCAGAACCGATTTTTCGGCAACAATATCCGCATGGTATTTAACGTTGGCCGCCGTCAGCACCACATTCGCCAAACTGGTGATGTAGGCAATGCCGCCGATATCCTCCAGTTTATTGTCACGCTTGAGGATTTCCGTAACAGTAACCATATCTACTGCTTCATTTTTATTATAAAGCTCCAGCATCGCACTAAAGATAACGCGATGCGCTTCGCGGTAAAAATCATCCGCCGACAGCACTTCGGTCGCCTTGGCAATAGCTTCTTTATCAATCAGCATCGCGCCAAGCACAGCCTGCTCCGCTTCTATATTTTGCGGTGGCACTCTTTCTTCAATCACTCGCTTCTACCTCCTGTCAGTAATCTTTTCATTCATATTATTATACATTATTTGCTACAAAGCTGAAAGCTTTTTATTTGAACAGTATCAATGCTAAAACAAAAACAACCTCCCGCAAGCAATAGCCTAAGGGAGATTGTTCGTATAGTTTTTCCTATTAAAAGCTACAGCGCCACCTCAGCGAACTCTGTACCCTCCTGCTCCAGCTCTATCTGCTGGTTAAGATTTTCGGTCAGCCAGGCCTCGGCCTCTGCCCTGTCTCTTATACACATCTGACGCTGCCGACGACTCCTTACGTG
>ENA-OUQO01000390-OUQO01000390.1-human-gut-metagenome-genome-assembly--contig:-NODE-390-length-15163-cov-3.857824_pt1 | contig 15163 bp, 9 predicted proteins | sample MGYA00237944_ERZ548825 | MGnify/ENA primary metagenome ERZ548825 (study PRJEB26490, sample SAMN05194700) | human gut metagenome | biome: terrestrial biome; feature: human-associated habitat; material... | reverse complement strand
GTGCGCATGAACAGCAAGAGCATCTTTGCGCTCGACAACCTGTGGGATGGTCTGGGAGCTCTTACTGTGCTATATCCCGAGCTGAAATATTTCTTTGGCAAGATGACGATGTATCCAAGTTATCCTCACGAATGCCGCAACATGATCCTGTATTTTCTTGACAAATATTTTCACGACAACGACCACCTCGTGTATCCGTTGCATCCTCTCGACGCTCGCATCGACGAAGACAAGATGCGTCACATCTTCACAGGGTCGACATTCCGCGAGGACTATAAGATTCTCAACAGCCATATCCGGAGCCATGGCATCAATATCCCGCCGCTTGTCAACTCCTATATGAATCTGTCGCCGAAGATGCTTGTGCTCGGCACGGCAATCAATGATGAGTTTGGCGACGTTGAGGAAACGGGTATCTTTTTTGCGATATCCGACATCTATGAGGACAAGAAAATGCGTCATATCCGCACGTTCTATCACCGATTCATTGAGTATCGGCAGGAACTGGTGAGAAGAATGAGAGACTATTCACGAAACAGAAAGCAATAAATAATGAATAAGAAATCAATCATTGCCACGCTTGTAGCGTTCTCGGCTATCGGAGTGGCATCGGCAGAAGCGCCATTGCAGGTTGAAGGCTCTGTGAGCGCGAATGCCGGCAGCGGCGACTTTGCGCCATATTTTATGATGGCCAACCGTGGCGGGACGCTTACGCAGCCAAAGGCGGTTGAGCTTCGCGTCAAGGCACTGAAGAATTTTGACTTGAGCGAGAGGTTCAGCTATGGTTTCGGTGCCGACCTTGTGGGAGGTTATCAGTCGAAATATACGCAGTATGACCAAGCCGTCAATACACCGGCAGTGCAGGGGCATCATCCCAATGCAATATGGTTGCAGCAGCTTTATGGAGAGGTGAAGTATCGCGGAGTGTATTTGTCGGTGGGCATGAAAGAGCGCACGTCGCCATTGATGAACGACAGTCTCGGAGTGGGCGACTACACGCAGTCGAACAACGCCCGTCCGCTTCCGCAGGTGCGTGCCGGATTTGTTGATTTTCAAAACATCCCGTTTACCAACGGATGGGTGCAGATACAGGGCGAGATAGCTTATGGCTACTACATGCAGGACGATTGGTTTGAAGACCATTTCAACTACTATAGCGGCTTTATCAACACGGGCGAATATTATAACTATAAGCGGTGCTATTTCCGCACCAAGCCGTCGAAGCCGTTCTCGGTTACTGTCGGCATGCAGATGGTGACGGAATTCGGCGGCACTGCCACGTCCTATAGCTATGACAGCGGTGAGGGAAAAGTGAAAGCCAAAGAGGATCGCTATGACACAACGTGGAAAGACTTTGTCAGAGCGTTTTTTGCGTCGGAGGGCGGAAGCAATCCGGGCGATGCTTCCTATCATTACGGCAACACGCTTGGCTCATGGGACTTCGTGGCGCGCTATCGACTGAAAGACAACAGCGAGATTAAAGCGTTTTTCCAAAAGCCGTTTGAAGACGGGTCGGGCATCGGTTGGATGAACGGTTTCGACGGCATCTGGGGTTTGGAATATAAGAATGCGAAAAAGGGAATTGTCAATGGCGCGGTTCTGGAGTATGTAGGCTTCACCAACCAAAGCGGGCCAATGCATTGGGCGCCGCACGACCATCCCGGCACTAAATTTACTGATCAGGTGACAGGTGGCGACAGCTATTATCAGAATTTCCGTTGCAATCCTTACAGCAATTTCGGCATGTCGCAAGGCACAATGTTTATCCCGTCTACGATCTATGACCGACGAGGGGAAAACCGTATTTATGACAACCGTGTCAGAGGATTTCAAATCGGTGTGAGCGGTAATATTTACGCTCCGCTTGAGTATCGTCTTCTCGTAAACTACCGCAAGTCGTGGGGCACATATTCCAATCCACGTCTGTCGGTGGTCGACAACACATCGTTTATGCTTGAGGGAACATACCATTTCAAGCAGGTGAAAGGGCTGACGCTTAACGGACAGGTGGCGTTTGACAAGGGAGAGCTTGCCGGCGGCGACAATTTCGGAGTGTTGCTCAGTGTGAAATACAATGGATTATTTGATATTTTCAAACGATAGGAAATGAAGAAGTTGACGATAATATTTGCTTTTATGGCAATGCTTGCCATGTCGGGCTGCGTGCAGAACAACGGTCATATCGGACATTGGTTCGGACAGTGGAAAGTGGAGCGTGTGACCATTGACGGTCAGGATGATGCGGATTACGAAGGCGGCGTGTTCTTTTGCTTTCAAGGCGCGGTGTTCGGAGTGCGGACAAGCACCGGCGGGATGTGGTACGGAAGATGGGAGGAAAACGACAAAGGCATGGTGGATGTGGTGTTCAATACCGATGAGAGTGCTGTGCCTCCGGCTTATTTGCATGTGCATCTTGATGAAAAAATGGTTTTCCGCCTTGTGTCGCACAAAGGCCACGACAAGGTGCTCGAATACGTGGGTCCTGACGGCAAGACCTATACATACTACCTTAAGAAATGGTAGCCGATTGGGAAATCCCGTTGAAAAGTAGTACTTTTGCAAATCAATAAGAAAACAAATAAAAAAACATATATCGATGAATAATTTCGTTGAAGAACTAAAATGGCGCGGTATGGTGCACGACATGATGCCGGGCACAGAAGAGCAATTGCAGAAAGAAATGACTACTGCCTATGTCGGCATCGACCCAACGGCAGACTCTCTGCACATCGGACATTTGGTGAGCGTAATGATTTTGCGCCACTTCCAGCGTTGCGGCCACAAGCCGTTGGCGCTTATCGGCGGAGCAACAGGTATGATCGGCGACCCGTCGGGAAAGTCGGCAGAGCGCAATCTGTTGACAGAAGAAGTGCTTCGTCACAACCAGAACTGCATCAAGAAGCAGCTGTCTAAATTCTTGGATTTCGACAGCGACGCTCCCAACGCAGCCGAGTTGGTCAACAACTATGACTGGATGAAGGAATTCTCGTTCCTCGACTTCGCGCGCGAGGTGGGCAAGCATATCACAGTGAATTATATGATGGCGAAAGACAGCGTGAAGCGTCGTTTGAACGGCGAGGCCCGCGACGGACTGTCGTTCACCGAGTTTACTTATCAGCTGCTCCAGGGTTATGACTTCCTGCACCTTTACGAGACAAAGAACTGCAAACTCCAGATGGGCGGCAGCGACCAATGGGGCAACATCACCACAGGAACCGAGTTGATACGCCGCACGAACGGCGGAGATGCTTTCGCCCTCACATGTCCGCTCATCACGAAAGCTGATGGAGGCAAGTTTGGCAAGACAGAGTCGGGCAACGTATGGCTTGACCCACGCTACACATCGCCTTACAAATTCTATCAGTTCTGGCTCAACGTCAGCGACGACGATGCCCAGCGCTACATAAAAATCTTCACATTCCTCAGCCGTGAGGAGGTAGAGGCGTTGGTTGCGGAGCATCTTCAGGCTCCTCATCTGCGTCTGCTCCAGAAGCGTTTGGCAAAAGAGGTGACAGTGATGGTTCACTCCGAGGCAGATTATGAGTCGGCGGTAGAGGCGTCAAACATCCTCTTCGGCAATGCCACAGCCGACGCTCTCCATAAACTTGACGAAGACACATTCCTCGCGGTGTTTGAGGGAGTGCCTCAGTTTGAGGTGTCGCGCGACGTGGTTGCCGGCGGAGTCAAGGCGGTTGACCTTTTTGCCGAGCATGCCAAGATTTTTGCATCTAAAGGCGAGATGCGCAAGTTGACCCAGGGTGGCGGCGTTTCGCTCAACAAGGAAAAGCTTGCGGCGTTCGACCAGGAGGTGACAACAAAAGATTTGCTTAACGACAAGTATCTGCTTGTGCAGCGAGGCAAGAAAAATTATTTCTTGATAGTTGTGAAGTAGGTAAAATGCGCATATAGACAAAACGCGACCAGAATGCCGTGATTCGGCTTGCTGGCCGCGTTTCTCTTTTTTACGAAAATCTCAACGAGTTAAAAATGTAGTTTTAATGGAGTATGTTGCTGAACCAGTGTAAAAAAAGGCGGATTGTAAAAAGGAGAAAGTTTTTGCTCAGAAAAATAAACGAAAGCAAATGCCGCCAGAACAGGTTTTAGATTGTAATTAGATATAATAAAATGTTATTACACTGATAGTGTGTAATTTATGTGCCGACGCGTCTGAAATAGAGTGAAAAATGTGTAAATGTTAAATTTAACACTTTTGATTAACACTCTATGATGATTGAAAATTGTGGCAAATGTGAAGATAAAAAAGGAAAAATCTGAAAATTTGTCAGTAAAAATAAGTTTAAAAAGCAAACTTTTAGTTCGGTATTTTGTGCTGACGAGCGGCGGGAGCCGGCAAAAAACGACATATTGACCAAAACAAAATAAGTGACTGAAACTCATATCGGTTGCCACGTGCGGACTGCGGTTGAATATAGGGAATTGATTTTTAGAATGTTATACAAGTATGCTGTATAACATAAAATTAATAAACATTTCCAACCTTTAGGAAAGTAAAAAATAGTGAAAGAAAACTTGCACGGACGGAAAATCGGTTGTAACTTAGCAAAGTGCTACAGAAAGCGATAATTTGAATATAAAAAGAGATAAATTAGCGTTTTGATTAGAAAAAAGTGATAATAAAAACGGGCAAATAGTGCCGTCTTATCTTAATTTCGCTAAGAAGATTTAACAAAGGAAGCTTTCGCTCCGGTAATAGATTGTAATTGCCGGGAAAAGGAACAGAAAAGAAATATTTATTGTGTGTTTTATATAATTGTTTAAAAGATTTATGAGACTAAAGAAATTTGTCATGATGGCTTTGATGTCATTGCTCAGTTCGTCGGCATACGCTGACGTGACTGTGACAGGCATCGTGGTAGAAGCCGGGACGAACGACCCTATCATTGGAGCCACAGTGGTAGAGAAAGGGCGTACGTCTAATGGAGTCGCAACCGACGTAGACGGTGCATTTACGCTGACTCTTCCTTCTTACGATTCTCGCATCGTTGTTACCTATGTAGGTATGAAGGCGAAGGAAGTGAAAGCCTCTTCCAAACCTCTCACAATCGTACTCGATTCAGATTCGCAGACATTGAAAGAGGTCGTTGTAACAGGTATGTCTAAAGTGGACAAACGAATCTTTACCGGAGCAACGACTCAGATTTCAGCCGACAAGGCAAAGCTGGATGGTGTGAGCGACGTATCTCGTTCACTTGAAGGCCGTTCAGCCGGTGTGTCGGTGCAGAACGTGTCGGGAACCTTCGGTACAGCTCCAAAAATCCGCGTGCGTGGTGCGACATCAATCTATGGCGCCAGCAAGCCGTTGTGGGTAGTCGACGGAGTTGTTATGGAAGACGCAGTAGAGGTGTCAGCCGACGACCTTTCATCGGGCGACGCCGTGACATTGATTTCTTCTGCAATCGCAGGTCTTAACTCAGACGATATCGAGAGTTTCCAGATTCTTAAGGACGGTTCAGCAACCTCAATCTATGGAGCCCGCGCCATGGCAGGTGTGATTGTCGTAACGACAAAGAAAGGTAAGGCAGGCCATACACGCGTAAGCTATACAGGAGAGTTGACCACCCGCTTGAAACCTCACTATTCAGAGTTCAACATCAGCAACTCACAGGAGCAGATGGGCATCTATCGCGAGATGGAGCAGAAAGGATGGCTTGAGTTTGCCAACTTGGCAAAAGCGTCGACATCAGGTGTTTATGGTAAGATGTATCAGCTGATTGCCTCTTATGCCAACGGTAAGTTCGGAATTGAGAACACTCAGGCAGCGAGAAACGCATACTTGCGTGAGGCAGAGTTCCGCAACACCGACTGGTTTGACCTGTTGTTCAGCAACGCAGTGCTTCAAAACCACTCGTTCAGCATCGCCGGCGGTACAGACAAGGGTAACTTCTACACATCATTGTCAGTGATGAACGATCCGGGATGGACATTGTCGAGCAACGTTCGCCGTTACACATTCAATGCCAATGCATCTTATCAGATTTCTCCGACATTGAAATTCAGTGTTTTGACATCAGACTCATACCGTCAGCAGAAAGCTCCTGGAACATTGAGCTCTTCTACCGACGCCGTAAACGGAACAGTGAACCGCGATTTTGATATCAACCCGTACAGCTACGCAATCAACGCATCGCGCGCATTGGATCCAACAGAGTACTACACTCGCAACTATACAAGTTTCAATATCTTCAACGAGCTTGACAACAACTATATCGATATCAATGTGACTGACTTGAAATTCCAGGCAGAATTGAACTGGACGCCAATCAAAGGACTTGATATCAACGCTTTGGGAGCATATCGCTACCAGAGCAGCGTTCAGCAGCACTATGTGAAGGACAACTCGAACCAAGCCAACGCTTACCGCGCAGGTATCGATCCGGAGGACGCTACAATCCGCGATTCCAACTCGTTCCTTTACACAGACCCTGACGATCCAAACGCATTGCCAGTGTCGGTAATGCCACAAGGAGGTATTTATTACAACGACACCTACACCGTGTCGCAGTATGACTTCCGTGGAACGGCAACATACAACAAGACATGGAATAACACCCACATTTTCAATGTGATGGGTGGTTTGGAAGTAAGTTCAACCGACCGTAAGTCAATCGGCTGGGAAGGCTGGGGCTTTGTCTATGACAACGGCGGTGTTCCTTCGCTCGACTACAAGCTCTTCAAGCAGCAGATTGAGGAAGGTCACACTTACTATGCAATCTCTCCTTCATACCGCCGCAGCTTTGCAGCGTTTGCCAACGCAACATATTCATACAAAGCACGCTACGTGCTCAACGGGACAATCCGTTATGAGGGAACCAACAAGTTGGGTATGTCGCGCAACTCACGCTGGTTGCCAACGTGGAACGTGTCAGGCGCATGGAACGCACACGAGGAAGGCTTCTTCAGAGAGAAAGTTGACCCAAAAGTGCTTTCTCACGCAACAGCCCGTGTGTCATACTCACTTACAGCCGACAGCGGACCATCAAGCATCTCCAACGCCATACCTATTTATACATCAGGAACGGCATGGCGTCCGTCGGCATCCGACCAAGAGCTTATGCTTGAGCTTTCGACACTTGGAAACTCAGAGCTGACTTACGAGAAGAAACACGAGTTCAACTTCGGTGTCGACCTCGGCTTCTTGAACAACCGTATCAACGCCAGCGCTGATATCTATTTCCGTAACAACTTCGACCTTATTGGTTTGACTTATACTTCGGGTGTCGGTGGTGAGTCGATGAAATATGCCAACGTAGCATCGATGAAGTCGCATGGTGCCGAGGTTACAATTTCAACCAGCAACCTTAGCCCAGAATTGAAGGATTGGAAATGGTCGACCGACTTGACATTCTCTAAGACCAAGAGTGAGATTACCGATCTCCAGTCGCGTTCGAGCAACATCTACCTTGTCAATGGCGCAGGTTACGCATTGCAGGGTTATCCAGTGCGCTCACTGTTCTCTTATCAGTTTGCTGGTTTGAACGAGCAGGGTATTCCTCAAGTAATCAACGAGAATGGGGAAGTGGTTACGTCCGACGTGAACTTCCAGAGCTTCGACGCAACCCACCTTGTATATGAAGGTCCTACCGACCCGACCATCACCGGTGGATTCGGCAACACCGTAAGTTGGAAAAACTTCCGTTTGAACGTGTTCTTGACTTACTCGTTCGGCAACAAGATCCGTTTGGATCCGGTGTTCAAATATAGCTACGACGACATGCAGGCATTGCCACGCGAGTTTAAGAACCGTTGGGTGACTCCGGGCGATGAGATGTACACAACCATCCCTGCAATCGCAACTTACCGTCAGTATGTCGCTGACTCACAATTGTCGCGAGCATACAATGCTTACAACTATTCAACAGAGCGTATCGCCGACGGCGGATTCGTCCGTCTGAAGGAAATCTCGTTGACTTACGACCTTCCGGAATCGTTCTTGAAGAAGATTCGTTTCTCATCGGCATCGGTTAAGGTGCAGGCCACCAACCTCTGTCTGCTTTACGCCGACAAGAAGTTGAACGGTCAGGATCCGGAATTCTTCAACACAGGTGGTGTGGCAACTCCTAACCCGAAGCAGTTCACATTCACTCTTCGTTTCAGCTTGTAGGATTGTAAAACAAATTAATAGACAACAGAATTATGAAATTGCAAAAATTATTATATATAGGTGTTGCTGGATTGGTATCACTCACATCGTGCAGCGATTTTCTTGATCATCTGCCCGACAACCGTATCGATCCGCAGAATCCGAAGCAATTGCAGTTGATGCTCGTAGACGGATATGTGAATTACGACTACGCAACAATGTGCGAGTTGAGTTCGGACAACATGGTCGACAACCACGCTCCAGATGCGAATGGTGTGACTTATGAAGCTACAGGCTCAAATGACCCTATTCTCGACCAGTTCTTCGCATGGGAAGACGCCAACATGTCGAGCAAGCAGGATTCTCCGACAGCTGTATGGCAGGGATGCTATCATGCAATCGCCGTAGCCAACCACGCGTTGAAGAAAATAGAGGAGTTCAAGGCTGCCGGCAAGTTTACAACAGGCGAGGACGCCGACCGTTTGAATGCCGCCTATGGCGAGGCATTGCTCGTCCGCGCTTACCATCACTTCATTCTTGTCAACTTGTTCTCAAAGCAGTATGGCAAGAACAGTGCCACAGACCAGGGTGTTCCTTACTCGACAGAGCCTGAAGACAAGGTGCAGGTTGCTTACGAGCGCGGTACCGTAGCTCAGGTTTATGACAAGATTGAGGCAGACCTTATTGAAGGTTTGAAATACGTAAACGACCAGTACTATTCAGTGCTCCGCTACCACTTCAACACAACGGCAGCCAACGCATTCGCAGCGCGCTTCTATCTTTTCAAGCGTGACTATGTGAAGGCAGAGCAGTATGCAACAGCCGCTCTCGGCTCAAACCCAGCAGAGAAGATGCGTAAGGATTATTGGTCAACATCGTTCACATCGTTGGACTCCGACGCTACAACATTCTACTCATCGTCGTCGTCGTCCAACTTCTTGTTGATCCCGACCAACTCAATGGCATTTATCTCAATGTGTAACAACTACTACGCTGCCGGCGCACGCTATGCATGCAACCGCGGCGCGGCAACTTCCACCCTTTATGGTTATGGACCATGCTGGGACACCAACTTCCTGCCTACAATGGCTCAGCACCTTTACGTGAACCACAAGCAGGAGTATGGCTTGTGGCCGTCATGGATGAAAATGTTGTTTGAGTATACCGACAAGGTAGCCGGCATTGGTTTTCCTAAGCGTATCCGCGCAGAGTTTACCGGCGAGGAGACATTGTTGACACGTGCCGAGGCTCGCATCTTCATGGGTAAGATCGATGAAGCAGTCAACGACTTGAACATTTGGGCACAGTCGCACGACACAGATGCCTCACACCCGTTGACGCAGCTGACTTCTAAAGTCATCAAAAATTGGTATAAAAAGGAGAATGCTACAAGCAATGGCCAGGATCCACGAGCTTACATCCTTCAGGATCTCAATATTGAGCAAGTGTGCGAACCGGCACCGGGCAACACGTCGTATACGCTTGACGACAACAAGTTGCCTTATCTCTGGTGTGTGCTTCACTTCCGTCGCATCGACCAAGTGTTTACAGGAACCCGTTGGTTCGACATCAAGCGTTTCGGCATCGAGATTACCCACCAGATTGGCCGTACACGTACAGAAGTGTTGAAGCTTGACGACGACCGTCGCGCCTTCCAGATTCCAACCGAGGCAATCCAGGCGGGTCTGACCCCGACACCGCGTGCGGTAAAGGGCACAACTGAGTCGGCAATGACGAAGGCAAATCTTAACTTGTCAATTGTAAGATAAACATAATCAATTAAATTATCAGACAATCATGAATTTCAAAAAATATATTTATATAGCAGCTGTTGCTCTCGGAATGGGTGTGACGTTTGCGGCATGCTCCGACGATGATCTCGATCCGAACAGCATCTTCGACGACAGCGAAGGTCAGCTTGACCCTACATCGCCGACTTATCAGCTCGACAAGTTCTGCGACGACAGCCTCCGCGTGCCTTACAACTGCGCGTTGACTTACCGCATGAAGGACGTGATGACCGACAAGAGCTACAACTTGGTTCCAGCCAAGTATGAGAACTCGGTTGATTTGGCAGTGCTTTGCAAGTACTATTGGTTCGACGTGTATTACAACGTTGTTCCGGATAAGGACTTCTTGAAGAAATACGGACCCCGCATTCTTCACTTCATCGGTTCGTCGGCAGTCAACCCCGCCAACCACACAGAGGTGCTCGGTTTGGCAGAGAGCGGAATCAAGATTTCTCTCTACAAACTTAATGCGATGAACTTGAACAGCATCAAGGATCTCAACGACCGTTATTTCCACACAATGCACCACGAGTTCGCCCACGTGCTTCACCAGACCAAGACCTATCCAAAGGAATTCGACCAGTTGTCAAACGGTCACTATGACGCTCTTGGATGGCAGGACCGCAATGCAGCTGAAGTTGCTTCGCTCGGCTTCACCACACCTTATGCAAGCAGCCAGCCACGTGAGGACTTTGCAGAGACCATCTCAAACTACATCACAATGACTGATGCTGAATGGGCGGCTCTTGAGAAATTGGCTGCATCCAACTATCAGGGCAAGGACGACGGCGTAGACGGATTGGCAATTTTGAAACAAAAGGTGGAAATTGCCCGCAACTGGCTCCGTGACTCATGGGGAACCGACCTCGACAAGCTCCGCAATGAGGTTCAGACTCGCCAGAACGCTTACAGCATCGACTTGTTGAAAGAGTTGAGAAAGCAGGTTTACGACATTCCAGTTCCTGGAAAATAAGGAAAAAAACAGGTGTAACCAATAAAAACAATGCAAAGAATTATGAAAAAAACAATTGCTATATTATTAAGCGTTTCCTGCCTGTTTGGTCTTAACTCGTGCTTCAAGACCGAGGAAGATATCTTTGACCAGTCTCCGGCGCAGCGCTTGAACAAGTTGACAAGCGACTACCGCGAGGTGCTCTCTGGCTCAGAGAACGGCTGGGTGCTTCAATATTTCGCATCGGAAACCGAACAAGGCTATCCGTTTGTGATGAAGTTTGACAAAAGCGGCAAGGTGACAATCGCCGGCAACAACAGCGTGTCGACCGGTGGTGTATATAAAGAGGAATCATCGACTTACGATTTCGTACAGGATATGTCGGTTGTGTTGACTTTCGACACATACAATGAAATCTTCCACGAATTCTCTTCTCCACAAACCGACGGGGTGGGCCACGGCGGCGACTATGAGTTCCAAATGAAGGGCATGAGCGCCGACAAGGACACCATATACGTTATGGGTAAGAAATCGGGCATCGACATGCGCCTCGTGCGCTTCCCGATGGGAGCACAATATACCGACGCCGCTGGCGCGACAGAGACTGTCGACAGCTGGGCTGACTATTTCAAGGCTATCGAAGCTAACACAGCGCGCTTGTTCAACAATAAGATTTCAGGCTATACGCTCTCTTCAGGCGATGAGACGTTTGACGTTGACGGTCTCGGCGTGGGAGTCATGGCGCTTACTCCGGTAGGCTTGTCGGAAATCGAGGCGGCATCCCGCACTTACTATCGCGGTATCATCGTAAATCTTGACAACACTATCCGCTTGTCGTCGCCATTCAAGGGCGAGAATGGTAAGTTCAGCGTTCAGGATTTGGCAATCGATGCGGCAAACACCAAGATGACGTCGCCTGACGGCACAGTGACGCTCAACGCGCCTACTGTAGAGCAGCTCTTCAAGATGGCAGGTGCAAGCTGGATGATTGATCCAGAGACAATGACCGCAAAGACAAAAACGCTCTACGATGCGGCTGTTGAAGGCGCTGCAACCAAGAAGCGTACAGTGGAGTTCGGTTATCAGTATGACTCAAAGACTGGAAAAATCTGTATGGTAGTCAAATTGCTTCAGGCTGGCACAACCAAGGCATCTGTGGCATTGTTCTATCTCGACGCTACAGTGGCAAGCGACGGAACATTGACATATACAGCCGATGGCTCGGGTGACCGCAATGCGCAGTCGTACAGCAAGAATGTGCCAGGACTGCTTGATTTTGTCAAAGGTATGGCTGGAAGCTACGGCGTTACAGCAGAGACTCCGTTCTCTCCGGCGCAGATGAAGTTCGTGAATAAAGCTGACGGCAACGACACGTTTACAGCAAAATTGAACTAAGAAAGTCAAAATCCAAATCTAAACAGTTTCCGGCTGCGGTTTCGCAGTCGGAAACTTTGTTTTTGGGGGACAGAGCGTTGGCTTCTGTGGGTGTTTATACAACCGCACTTCGGCGGTAGCGGGTGTGCGCATCGGTGTCACGGGGTAGGCAAGCCAACCCCGTGCTAACGTATATAACCGCTCTTCGGCGGTTTTTGGGTTGGCGTATTATGAAACCGCACTTCGGCGGTTTATATTCGGCGATGGCGATAGCAATCAGAAGGCGAAGGCAACCGCCGAATGCGGTTGTATAATCATAGCCCCAGGTTGGCTTGCCTATCTGGGGTCAGTCGAGGAATAATAATCTACCGCCGAAGGGCGGTTGTATAAAACAAGGACTATAATTTCGGCGTTATATGTGTGCGCTCATGGTGTCACGGGGTAGGCAAGCCAACCCCGTGCTAACATATATAGCCGCTCTTCGGCGGTTTTTGGGATGGCGATGCACCGTGCCATTGATGCATACCGATGTGGGGCGATAGCAATCAGAAGGCGAAGGCAACCGCCGAAGGGCGGTTGTATAATCATAGCCCCAGGTTGGCTTGCCTACCTGGGGTCAGGTGCGGAAGGCGGAATCTACCGCCGAAGAGCGGTTGTATAAAACGAGGATTATAATTTAGGCGGTATATGTGTGCGCATAGGTGTCACGGGGTAGGCAGCCAACCCCGTGCTAACGTATACAACCGCACTTCGGCGGTTTTTTTTGGTTGTCGTATTATGAAACCGCACTTCGACGGTTTTACTTCGGTGCCACCGCAGAAAATGACAATTTTATGGCAAAAATGGAAAAATGCTGTTTTTTATTCGCAAAAAATGATTATTTGATAGAATTTACTTCCATATTTTCTTTGAAATGATTATTTTTGCAGCATAAATTTACTAATTATATATTTATATGAAAAAAACATTACTCCTTGCGTTGGGTCTCGGCACAGCCTTGGCAGCCAGCGCAGCATCTCCAAACTATTTGCAGGAGGTAAAATCTAATTGCGCAGAAGTCAACAGGCAAAAGGTAGACATGACAGTTCACACATCGGCACCTGTTGCTATGAAGTTGAAAAATGTCAAAGATGTTGCTACAGAGTCGCGAATCGTTACGAAGGGCAAAGCTGCAACGAAATGCCCATGGTATTACCAAGTGGGTCTTTTCTTTGAGGGGGCTGACGCAGAATATCAAAGCTATGTAATGCCGACGTTCGCTTGTCCTCCTTTTGCGGAAGTGTCTTATCTGAACGCTTCGGGAAAAGCAACTTCATTGTGGACATACGGTGTCGGCGACAAGTCGCAAGCCGGTGGTGAGACCTACACTTCAACCGACAAGAACTTGACTGTAAGCTATCCGATGACTTACTCTTCAGCACCTATCCTTAAGGTGGCTGATGGGCAGACATGGCAGCCTTATGGCATTTCTGAAAAGGCAGGAAATATATCCGGTTTGGTTAACTCAGTAGGCGTTCCTTCTTCGTTGTCAGTGCAGCATTTCGGTGGCAACTGGTCGCCAAAGACGAAAGATGGAAAATATGCTTTCGGCAGCGACTGCGTGGTGGAGGGTGTTGATGGCTACGGAATCTTGTTTGACGAGCCTGCCGTTCCTTACTATGTAGAGTCAGCCCGTATGATTATGAAAGGTGTAAGCCTTAAAAATGGTGCAGAGTTGACACTCAATGTGTATAAAGTAAACGATGACGGAACACTTGGCGATAAATTGGCTGTCGGCAAGGCTGGCGCTGATGATGTGAAACTTATATCTAGTGCTTATAACCTTTATGGTGTTACATTCAAATTCTTCGAGGAAGACGAGTTGGGCGGTTTGAGCAAGGTGGTAATCTATCCGGAAACAGCTCTGTTCTATGCCTTTACAAACTTTAAGGGCAACAGCGACATCTCGTTTGAGTCTATGTGTTTTAACTTGCCTTATGTTGATGACAAAGGCGAGATTCCAGCATCTTATCCGGCAGAAGTGGGCTACTTCTTGGTTGGAGACAAAATGGCTCCATTCTCGGCACTGTTCGAAGATACTTATTCCGCTCCGGTGTTGTTTGTCGACGCTTTGATGGGCAATCTGGACTTTGACAAAAATTCAAACCACTTTGCTGACAATGGTGGCTCTTTGGATGTTGCAGTAGAGACCAATTTGATTATGTTTAACGACTATGCAACAAAACCTGTAGATTATTATGCAGTGGAGAACGAGATCCCTGACTGGTTGGAGATTTCAGTGTCTTATGATGCAACAAAAGGCACAGTGTTCAACTTTAAGGCAGATCCTCTTCCAGAGGGCGTTTCTGGTCGTCGTGCCGATGTTAGCTTCACAACTGTGATTGGTGGCCGTGAGGTGTTTGTTGCAACTCAGGGCGATGCATCAGTGGCTGGCGTAGAGGCAACCAACTCGAAGGTGTCGGTTGTAGACGGCAACTTCGTTGTTGAGAGCGACAATGCAACATCTGTAGCAGTTTACAACCTCGCAGGTCAGAAAGTTGCGGAGGCTGCATTCGCAGGCAAGGCAACAGTTCCAGCCGCCGATCTTGCAAAAGGCGTTTATGTTGTTAAATTCAACGATAACACAGTAGTTAAGGTAGCCAAATAATAGGCTCCTTAAGTAGCACTGTTCTGCCAGTGATGGCGGAGCAATATTGAAGCCCGGCAGTGATGCCGGGCTTCGCTTGTTTTTGCAGAGCCATAGGAGAGGGCGTTTATACAACCGCACTTCGGCGGTAGCGGTGTGCGCTCATGACGTCACGGGGTAGGCGAGCCAACCCCGTGCTAACATATACAACCGCACTTCGGCGGTAGCGGTGTGCGCTCATGGCGTCACGTGGTAGGCGATCCAACCCCGTACTAACATATATAACCGCACTTCGGCGGTTTTTTGCGATGGCGATGCAC
>ENA-OUQO01000365-OUQO01000365.1-human-gut-metagenome-genome-assembly--contig:-NODE-365-length-15877-cov-3.804323_pt1 | contig 15877 bp, 9 predicted proteins | sample MGYA00237944_ERZ548825 | MGnify/ENA primary metagenome ERZ548825 (study PRJEB26490, sample SAMN05194700) | human gut metagenome | biome: terrestrial biome; feature: human-associated habitat; material... | reverse complement strand
ATATATTGCGCCCGAGCAGCAGGAGTGCAACTCGATGAATGACCGGATGTTATGCCAAATTGCTCCGGTCGTTGCGGACGAATATATTGCGCCCCTACAATAATTCGCTATTTTGGCATATTCTCCTTGCATTTGCGCTCATTCTCAACTGATTGAGCCAAATCGATTCTACACGACGGAAGAAAACAGAGGGCGTACTCCGTAACGGAGTACGCCCTCTCGGCTATCTTATATTAAGAACTAATTATCTCATTACTTTGAGTGTCACGATCTTGCCGTCGATGTTTGCGGTTGCTATCATCATGCCCTTAGCGGTGAGAGGCACGCTGTCCGTACAAACCGGCATAGAGAGGAGGACACGACCTGCCAAGTCGCATACGACAAGGCCCGTGGCCTTTCCTGTGAAATGAAGCATTCCATCGTGGTATGACATGCCGCCTTGTGTATGGACGATGTCAACTGCACTATTAGTGTCTAATTCGAGGCTGAAGGCGTTGATGGTTACCTTACCCAGCGTCTTCGGAACGATACTGAACACGCTGTTTGCGGGGTCTATGGAGTAGATCGACTCTCCCTCGTCACCATCGCCGGCTGAATAAGATGTTGCGTTCTCGGCCTTGATAGTGAAGGAATATTCCTGTGTAGTGCCGGCGGGAGTGGTGTTAGAGAGGATGCTGTGCATTGCCATGGTGTTGGCTGCCTTTGCTGTGCAGAGACCCCATTCTATGTCTCTGTCATCGGCTGTAGCTGTCACTTTGACTTTGTATATGCGCCCGGCTACGAGCTTGAAGTAGGGAGAAGTGAGGTACGTTACATCGGGGGTGCCGTAGTACTTGCTCCAGGAATAGAGCGAGGTCCCCTCGTCTTGTTTCCAGGTGTTATATGTCGATGCCATTGACACTACCTGCCAGTCGGGGAAGTCGGTGGTCGCGTAGGGTATCTCAGTGAAGTCGCCGTTGTATGCATAGTCGAATGGAGCATCGCCCTCGGCCTCGCCGTTGGTGTTGCATACCAATACGGATAACTTGTGCACACCCGGTGTAAGGTCATTCACGACGTATGTTTCTTTGCTGCCGGGTGTGTGGCGAGCAGATACTTCCTCTGTATGGATGGCCGTTCCGTCACAGTATATGGTATAGCCGAGTTGCTCGTGGCTGTCAAGATCTTTGCCTGCGATGTCGAGTGTCGGATTTTCCCATTCCAAGGAAACAGACTTATTCTCGAGTACAGATGCTCTTAGCCCTGTGATATGCTGCGGCAGAATTGCTTGCGTAGCGAGTTCGAGGGTCTGAACCTTTATGTCTGAGTATGCAGAGCTTGAAGTTTTGCCGATGTGGTGCACGACGAGCACGTATTCGCCTTCAGTGTCAACGGATATCACGACTTCGCGTGTCCGGTATCCGTAGCCCTGCACGTTGCTTTCCTCATCGAGCTTGACGAATGATGATGCGAGATTGTGACGATCAGTAGCATAACCAATCTCATAGTTGTTGTAACGGGCGTTGATGCTAACTTTCATGCGGTAGTAGCCCGGGGAGAGCTGCAGGTAGGGCGATGCGAGGTATTCATCGGCTTCCTTTCCGGTTGGCATTTTTGACATAAATGACTTGCTCCAGCTTGTCGAATCGAACACCCAAGTGTTGCCATCGGCATTACCATCGAGTATGGTGAACTTGCCTGTCTCGTTGTTATCGGTTTTTGATGCGTCAAATGCGTAGGGTATAGCTGCGGTTGGGTGTCCCACATATCCGGCACTGACTGTGATGGGTTCCTTGTCTATGCAGCCGTTGGCATTATATGCCACTACATAGTACGAGTATACGCCGGCAGCTGCGAGTCGATCGGTGATGCCCAGCGGTGTGCCGGCTTCGCAATTGCTGATTTCGCGGAACAACTCGCCGTTGCGGTACAACTTGATAGTCAGCGGTTCTGTCAGCGCTTTGCCGTTTTGATCTACGGAGGGGTTGGTCCATGTGAGGTTCACTTTAAGTTCATCGCCTTGCGGTACGGCTGTCAGGTCGGTTACAAGTGCCGGCACAAGGAGGTTCTTCATCACCTTGACGTAGTTGATGCGATAGCCCATATATGTGCCGCTTTCAGCTTTTGCGTGGAATGCGATATGGTATTCGCCGGGTGTGGTGACTGTGAAGGGTACTTCGCACTCCTTGTCGTATTCGCTGAGGTTGTCATACGAAGCCAGCTCAGTGTAGCCACTCATATCGGTATCGGAAGTACCGAGGGCAAAGCCGAGGTCGCCGTAGATGGTGCAGGTTACTTTGAGCATGTATTCGCCGGCAGCTTCGAAGTTGATTGCCGGAGACACGAGCCAGTTGTCCTCCTTGAGTCCTTGTGCAGCGTCAAACTCTGCAAACTGGGAGTATGAGTTGTAGCCCCATGCTGCTGTCGTAGCAGCGTCAGAGCCTGCAACGGATTTCCAGTCAGCGGCGAATGTGGCGGAACTGCTGAAATCGTCCACATACGGGAGAGCTTTGGCTGTGGATGGAGTCGGACCGGGATCCGGCTGATCGCCGCCACCACCGGTTATGGAAAAACCGGTGACATAGAAATCGTATGAGTTGGCATCACTGAAGCAGTGTATGCCGAAAGAGTAGTCGCCTGTAGCAGCTACCGTAACCGTCACCTGTTGCAACTCGAAGTCCGATGAGTGCTGATATGCCTCATTGCGTATCAGCTGTTTGCCGGCGGTCATGGCTGCGGACGTGCGCTCGGAGGCCATACGTACTTCGAATTTCTCAGAATCGGTGCCGCGCGTCTTTGTCCACAGCTTGACGGTGTATTCCGTGCCGGCGGTAAGGGTTATCATAGGCGACATCACCCAGCAGTTTGCTGCGTGGTCGCTGTCGTATGCGTGGTATACGCCGCCTTGTGTTCCCGGGGTGGAGAAGTCTGATGTCTGGTGGTCCCATGAGAAGCCTTTGGATCCTCTGAGGCCGTTGTTTACAGCGGTCCATTCGGGGTCAATGGCGTTGTTTACGCCGATGTCACTACCGTACGGTACCGTCTTGCTTAGTCCCGTCATCGGCAGGGCGAGGAGGACGGCAAGCAATGTTGCATAAAGTTTTTTCATACTGTTTTGAGTTATATTGTTATCAGTTGTATTATAAAGTAGCAGCCCGGTTTCGGACGTTGCCGAGATACCGGGCTGCGTCATATTAGTTACAGATTGGTTATTTTACGATTACCTTTGCGGAGCGTACTGCCTTGTCTGAGTTGAGGCGGACAATGTAGCATCCGGGTCGGAGCTCAATCATACGGTCGCCCTCTACGGTCACGTCGCCGGCAGCAATGATGCCGTTGGTGGTGTATACAGTGGCAAATGCGGAGTCTGCGCAAATGTGGATACCGCCGCGCACTGCGGTGATTGTCATGTCATCGGTTGCTACATCGTCAACACCGCCGCCCTTGGCGAAATTGACTTGAAGCTTTGTGTATATGCCGGGCATCTCAAATTTGTTGCTTTTAACAGCCTCCTCATCGTTGAGCGAGTATGTGTTGAATGAGTAGCCGTCGTCAGGGGTTGCGATGATAGTTAACGGGAGGTATTTAGTTACCTTTGAGCCGTTGGCGTATTCGTTGCCCTCTGCGTCAACCACCTTGATGGTGCCGTGGATCGGGTTTATGATGTCGAGGTATGCCCATTCGCATCCGCCATTGGTGCCTTGGTGGCTCGGAGTCCATCCGCGGTCAATAGCGATGCTTGAGTCTGCACGAGTGCCTTCATTCAGCTTTTTGTCGCCTCCTTGAATGATAGCAAGATTGTAGCCCAGCCCGTGCTGGTTGTCCTCGTCATCGCCATTGTCGATGCGTTGTGGCAGCGTATAGTAGAACTCGTTGAGTTCGGGCGCGGTCATGCCGTTGCCGTTTATGTAGATGAACTGCAGCTTGGTGTTCTTGCTCAGATCAAGAGCGTGGATGTCGTTGCCGGAAACATTGAGGCTTTCAAGTTTCAAGTTATGAGAAAGGTCAATACAGGTCAGGAGGTTGCTACCAACTGCCAGGTCGGTAAGGGCGGTATTGTTTGACAGGTCAATGCTCGATATACCATTGCTTGACAGGCTCAATTCAACGAGTTCGGAGTTTTTAGACACATCGATTGACGTAATCTTATTGTTCTGTGCGTAGAGCCATTTGAGGTATTTGTTATTGGTCACATCAAGAGATGTGAGGTTGTTGCCTTTCACATCCAGATACTGGAGGTAAGGCATATTCGAAACGTCGATAGCGTCGAGCAAAGCTATGCCTTCCTCCTCATCACCGAACGAATCCGAATATGCCTCAAGCATGATAATGTTCGGATTGTTAGAGAGGTCAATAGTTTTAAGACCGGTGTAGCTGAGGTTGAGAACCTCGAGAGCGGTGTTATGCGACAGGTCGATAGACTTGATGGGATTCCAGTATCCGTTGAAGTATTTCAGGTTGGGGGCGTTGGAGAGGTCCATTGCCTGAATTTGGTTGTCCCAAAGGCCCATTGCTGTGCCGTACTCGCCGAAGCCGGACACATCCACGCCTGAGAGGTCGCCGTATACGGTAACACGTGTGCCCGCGGCAGAGCCGTCGATGCGCGTGCCTTTGAGTCGGTCGCTGCCGGAGATGTATGCGTTCTGATTGGTATATTCGGTGCGAGTTCCCGTGCCCCAGTCTATCCATACGGAGCTGCCTGCTTTCACGGTGTTTACCAGGAGAGACATTTGCTGTCCTTGCTTGACGTCAAACGACACCGAAGCCATTTCGGATATGAAGTTTACCTTGATGGTTGAGGCTTCGGACACGATAAACCACGGGCTGAATATTTCCTTGCCGTTTACGGTTACACTCTTGAAGCGTTTGCCTTTTTCTGGGTATGAATAAACATACATTGGCACGCCCTTGAGCGCGGTATCATGGACGCTTTTCACTGTCTGGAAGTACAGCGGTTGCCACTGGCAGAGTATGAATTTGCCGCCATCGGTCTGCATCACGTCGAGGTCATAATCCAGACCCATGCCGAAGTGCGAGTAGAGGTTGTCGAGTTTACCGGTCTTGTTTTCGCCGGTATCAGTAGCGCCGTCGAGGGTGACTTCCACCGGGGAGTTTGTCGCGGTGCCGTCGCCCTGAACGTCACATATCCATTGGAAATCCGAACTTGTCGGATAGCTTGTGTCGGCATGCTCGCCGTTTGAGCCTGCGATGAGCAGGTTCGGTTCTGTTCTGTAGCTTGATTTTGCTACCGGGACGGTATGCAGGGTGTAGGTCATTGACTCGGGGGTAAAGTTAGGACAGTTGCGCAAGTCAATGCGGTCAACGCGGTTTGCTTGCAGACCGTTGAAGTCAACAAACTCAAGCAACGTGTTTGATGCGTAGAAGGATTTGAGAAAATAGGCCTCCATAAGGTCGACGCGCGAAATCTGCGTATTGCTGATGTTGAGAGATGTGATGCTCGGAAGCTTGGAAACATCAAGCGTAGTTATGGGGTTGCCGGATATGTTGAGTGTGCTTATGGCGGTGTTGTTGCCCAGGTCGAGGCTGTGGATTTTGTTGTCAGCGACATTGAGAATGCGCAGAGCCGGTGCTTGTGAGATGTCGATTAGCTCGAAGTTGCATCCGTTTATGAATAGTTCTTCGAGCTTGGTACATTTGGTCACGTCCAACGCGTCTACGCTCTTGTTGTTGCTCAATGCGAGTGATGTCAGTTCGGGGTAGTCTCCGAGGACGAAGGGGTTGTCAGTGCCTGTGGTCATCAGGCGGTTGTTGCTGAGAATGAGCGTGTGCAGTGAGGGCAGCGATACAGGATAAAAGTTGTTCAAGCTGCAGTTGCTCAGGTTTATGCTCGTCAGTGTGTTCTGCGAGCTTTCGGGCAAGCAGATGAATATCGAGGCAAAATCCGGGCAATCGTTGAGTGTCAGGTATTTCAGCACTTTTTGATACTGAACGTCGAGACACTGCAGTCCAGTGTTGTTGTTGAGCGTAAGCCATTCCAGTGTCTTGCCGCAATTCTCGAGCGTGAGTGTGGGGTTGTTCGACGGCGAATTCTGGATATTGTTGTGTGACAAGTTAAGGCTTGTCAGAGGAATCTGCGAGAGCAACTCGAAGGAGGTGAGGGAGTTTTTGCTCAAATCGAGTTTAGTGAGTTTTGACATACCGTCAATGGCGGCAGTTGTCAGTTGTGCATTTTGGAGCTGAAATTCGGTTATCTGTCCGGACACGGTGATGGTGGTGCCCTCGATAGTTCCACTAATCCAGCGCTGCCATGCAGCCTGATCGGGGTCGATTGTGAATTTCTGCTGGACACCATTGCCGAAGTCAATGGTCAGCGGTTGTGTAGCAGACACAACATTGGCGAGAATTCGCACCTCTGTCCCCTTGGGGGCAGACGTCGTGAATGTCATCGTACCTTGTGCCAGTACGCCTGTCGTTACCAATACGGCTGACAGAATGGTAAGTAAAAACTGTTTCATAAAATACCTTAAATATTATTTAGCGATCATTTTGCCACTACAACTTTGTTGTTTATTGGCAATTGCGCCACAAAATTAGATAATATTATCCAAATATTCAAGATTAGCGATAATTATTTACCTTTGCCCACAAACATTGCCGATACGGGGAGTAACAATTTCTCCGTATCGGCAACCATTAAATTAAAAATCTAAATCTCGAAGATTAAATATTCTGCTCTTCTGTTAGCATCTGCGACTTCGGCCTCATTCGGCGAGGTCTGCACTGCTTTGGTCGAAGATTTCGAGCAGGAGACGAAGGTGGCGATTTATGCGTCGCCATTGGAAGATAGCTATAATAGTGCCGATGACGGCGCCCACGATGCCGCCATAGACCACGTAGATATCTCCGACAGCAGCCATCTCCACAAAGAGCATGGCCAATACCGGAAACATTAAAACTGTACTGATAATGCGCAAACGCCCTATAAGACGAGTGATTGCGGCTACGCGCTCGGCCGCTTCGACCACGGGTAGGCTGACATAGTCGCTGCGCTTTATGCGTCGATAGACATAGAAGTTGATGACGGAGCAGAATATACCGAAGGCGCTGTAGCATATTATCAGCAATAGTGACACCGGCATATACTCGGACAACCACAGAATGAGCGGAGGCAATAGCAGTCCGCCTACGGCTGCCACCAGATGATGACGTGCAACCTTGTATGTAAGAGTACGTACCCGATCAAGCCCTTTGACATTGATGTCGGCCAAGGTGCGAGCAGCGCCCGCGGAGGGCTTTATGCTGTTCCATTGTTGTTTGAGAAAGTCTATATCGTTTGTGGGCATATCTTTAATCCTGCAATTGTTTCTGTAATTTTGCTTTGACACGATGAAGCCGCGTGGCCACATTGGAACGCGACAGTCCGGTGATGTCAGCTATTTCTTTGTAGTCACGTTCGTCCAACCATAAGGTTATCAACGCCTTTTCCAAAGGGTCGAGTCGCGAAATCATTCTGTACAAGACGCGAAGGTTTTCGGCACGTTCGCTGTCATCATCGACTAAAACTTCGAGAGCGTTATCAAGATCCACCGTTCCACGGTGGCGACTGACCCGCCGATGCCATGAGATGCAGCTGTTGATGGCTGTACGATACAGCCACGTAGTTATGTCGGCGCGCCCGTCGAAGCTGTCCATACCGTTCCAAATATTGGCTACGGTCTCCTGGTACAGGTCATCGACAGGTGCATCTGCGCTGTGGTACAGGAAACACACTTTATAGAGCATAGTGTTATGCTGACGCAACAAATCTTTGAAGCGAGCTTCCTTATCCTTGGCGTCTGATGTCGTGTTTGTCTTCATCGTATATTATTAGACGCAGCTTTCCCCGAAAAGTTACACTCTGCCCCTAAAAAAAACGGCTAAACCAAAAGATTCATCTGAGGAAATATGACGTCTACCATTTTCTGCGGCACATCACATTCCCGTGCAATTGTCGGCCATTGAGAGGCTTTAGCTATTATCTCATCAATAATTAAGTTAGCGTCTTTAATACTATTGCGTTTGGCAAATTCCAACAGATCTCTGCGAGTAATCTTGTCGAACTTTCCATTTATTGACATCTGATGCTGCGATGTCCAGCCGCCATTCGGATTATAGGCATAGCCCATATCATAGGCAGGAGAAAGCCTCCAATTACCATCCCCATCCATAAGAAATGAAATATTCTTGGTATGGTCATCTTGATTGCGTACAACGACATTAAACACCATACGCCGGAACATCTCCTGAGCCTGAGAATAAGGCAGACGAAGAGCCCTCATTATATTAAATGCCTGTTCGTAAGAGAAGGAACGTGGCATACGATAATCATAGTGCGCTATTCCACATAATGTTTGCATATGCACTTTATTCCCATTCAATCGATCGAATCTTTTGGTTAGAAAATGTGCTCTGCCATTCTCCTCTATCAGACGACACTCGCTCATATCAATACCGCAATTCTTCACCAATTGAGAAAAGGAGTATTCAAGTCGGCCGAAGTTCTGAGTTTCGCGGAAACCGGCTTCGGCTGTCACTCCGTCAAGTTTTATAAGGTAATAATCAAAACCTTCCGGAGCATCAATCTGACCGGATCGAACTTCACCTGTGTTTTCATTATAAGCGATTATAGCCTTGGCTCTCTGTCCTCCCGCAGATGTCCCAAGTTGTACAATTTCGGCTATGGCGGCCTTCTTGTCTGCGTCAAGGTTGGTCCCGAAACTTTCTTTTTCTATCAAAGCTTCATTTGCCACCTCGACCAACGAATCAAGTTCGATACGCATTTCTCGGTCATAAGGAAATGCAATGGCCGGTTCAAACTCCAATGCGCCCATGCATCGCTTGCCCAAATAGCACAATGTCTCAATAGGGTTGCTACTGCTTCGCCCGGTCAAGGCAAGCCAACGGTCAAACAACGCTCGTCCGTATGTATCCGGCAACGAGTCCGCAATCATCCCCGGCAAGCCCTTGAAAGTCTCAGCCCCTATCCCGGAGAATGAATAGACCCTCCCGGCTCTGACCGGCATCAATATTGGCGATGGTTCAAGACCGCTCCCTATAAAGTTGTTTGTATACTCAAATTGGGCTATACCACGGTCTTTGTTCCATCGAATAGTGCCCATTAATTGTCCATATAAGTTAACTCTTGCAACATCTACCATTCTGAGGACTCCTTACGTTTATTAATCTTATTTGTTTTTACTGATGAAGCACGCTTACGTTGTTTCTTTTTTTCGCTCTCCAACAACGCATAATACTCATTGGGGCTTAATTCGTCTTCTTCTATTAACGGAGAAAATTTATCAAGTTCACCCAAAACACGAAGCACACGAACTAATGAATTAAACGAACTGATTATTCCTCCCTCTATTTTTTTTATAGTAGATACAGACACCTGAGCATCTTCAGCCAAAGACTTTTGAGTAAAGTTTTGGCGTAACCTCAGCTGCCTTACTTTTGCGCCTATACGATGACACAATTCGTCATCCGAGAGCATATAAATATTTTCCATTATAGCTTTATTTTAAACTATTAGGCTGCAAATATACTAATAATAGTTTAAATCTTAGCTATTATTTTTTCTTTTTTGGGTATATATAGGCCCTTTTTTATATGCGGAGCCGGATGGTATGTCTATTCCCAAAAAGTGTTGACAGATTTGAGGGCGATTAACTAATATGGTTAACCCCGTCAGGGACAGCTCTCTATTTCTCTTTACAAGTTATTTTGACTGATTCGATTTACAGAGTTCTCTCTGCAAACCGTTTTCTTTACATCTTCAGCTTTCGATTGCCGGAAAGTATTGTCATCGACCTCGACGGTAATGTCGACGATTTCCTCATGACATCACATCGGAAGTCAACGATTTTATGGGACTTTACGGATGAAAGCCGAAGAGGATACGGGGTAAACTGAAGAGCAACCCACCTGCAATAGGCTTCTATGTCTCATAGCCTTGCAGCGCAAGCGCTTCGCGGTGACGAACGCCTCTCCTCGGGTTCTAATCTAATCCTTTTATAAAAACAAGGAGTGGAGCTGGAGGGATTCTTGCTCCATTTCATTGCGCAAGCGCTTCGCGATAACGAACGCCTCTTCTCGGGTTCTAATCTAATCCTTTTATAAAAACAAGGAGGGGACACCCTACGGGCGCCCCCTCCTTGTTTTTATGTGGAGCTGGAGGGATTCTTGCTACACTTCGTTACGCAAGCGCTACGCGATTACGAACCCCTCTACTCGGGTTCGAATCTATTCGCGCTATCAAGAAAGAGGGGGCTGTGTCAAAATAGGCGCAGCCCCATTTTTAAATCTGTTGTAAAACATAAAACAAAGCCTCAACTTTCACAAGCTGGGGCTTTGTCATATCAAAAAGTTTTAGTAACTTTGTGATATATAAATAAGTAACTTTAATGAGTTCAAAGTTACATACAAAATCGCATATATGCAACACTCGGTTGTTTCTTGCGATTGATCCGAATAGCGAAATAGCCGATAATGCCCCGGTGCGTATGGTGAATGCCATTGTGGAAAGTCTTGACCTAAGTTCGTTCAAAAAGTTGTATCGCGAGCGCGGACGCTGTGCCTATCACCCGAAGATGATGTTGAAAGTCATCATCTACGCATATATGAACAATGTCTACTCGTGCCGTAAGATAGAACAGCTCCTACATCGCGACATCCATTACATGTGGCTTGCCGACCAAGACCGCCCCGATTTCGTGACCATTAACCGCTTCCGCAACCGCGTCAAGGAAGAGATTAACAACATATTCACCCAGATAGTGCTGCTGCTGGCAGGTCGCGGCCTTGTCACGCTGGACGTGGAATACATAGACGGGACAAAGATAGAGTCAAAGGCCAACAAATACACCTTCGTGTGGCGCAAGACCGTGGAGCGAAACAGGGCAAAGCTACAGGACAAGATACGCGTGTTGCTACAGCAGATAGACGAAGCCATAGCGCAAGACAACGCCACAGAACAGGACAAGGTCGAATTCACGCCCGAGGCGCTGACATCTATCATCGCCGAGCTGAAAGAAACGCTTGCCTCACAGCCTGAGCCAAAGGGCAAAGAAGAAAGGAAAGAACGCCGCGAGCGAAATAAGCAGATAAAAGAACTTGAAGGCCATCGCGACAAGTTAGCCGAATATGACGGCAGGATGGAGCAGATTGGCACACGGAACTCCATGTCCAAGACCGACCCGGACGCTACGTTTATGCGCATTAAGGAGGACGCGATGAACAACGGCCAGACCAAGCCCGGCTACAACCTGCAAATATCGACCGAGGACCAGTTTATCACCGACTTTGCCTTATTCCCCAACCCCACGGACACACTTACGTTGATACCGTTCTTCAACTCTTTCCTCAACAGATACGGACACCTGCCCCGGATAGCGGTCGCCGATTCCGGCTATGGCTCGGAAGAGAACTACCGGTTTATGGACGAGGCCGGAATGGACGCATACGTCAAATACAACCGCTTCCACCTTGAACAGCGTCCGCGCTACAAGCCGGACCCCTTTCGCTATGACAGCTTCTACTACAATGCCACCGAAGACTACTATGTATGTCCGATGGGGCAACATATGACGCGCATCGGGACCAAACACTCGAAAACCGCAAGCGGCTATCGTAGCGAGAACGCGCGCTATCGCGCCCAAAACTGCAAAGGCTGTCCATTACGCTGCCTATGCTATAAGGCCGCTGGAGACAGACGCACTATCGAAGTCAACCACCGTCTGAACGAATACAAACGAAAAGCCCGAGAACTTCTAACATCGGAAGAAGGCCTCAAACACCGCGGGCGTCGGTGCATCGAACCGGAAGCAGTCTTCGGACAGATGAAGTATAACAAGGCATACCGCCGTTTCCGTCACTTCGGCAAAGACAAGGTCACTATGGACTTTGCCTTCTTCGCCATTGCTTTCAATCTGGCGAAAATGTGGTCAATAATGGCGAAACAGGAAAAAAACGGGGGAAATACGCCTTTTTTTGCTCTGTTTTTGCTCTGTTTTCGCGACGTGGTTCGGAATAAATTTCCGCCACACCCTTTGAAAATGCCTTCGGCTCTCTGTCAAAATCAAGAATTTCATTTTCCTTAATTCCGCCGAATCTTTTCGCTTGCTCGGTCTCGTTCATCATCATAAGATAGTTATTTGACGCCTTTTTTTCGTCAAGCTCTGTTTCGGATTCGTTCAATGCCGAAAGGACATCATGACGTGTTTTCATTTCTTTTTCATATTCTGCATTGACTCTGTCACGTCTGTAATAGAACGGAATAAAGATCACACACGAAATTAACTGGATAACTAATGACTTCACAAGCAGCCACTTATCCGGCAAGCGGTCGGGCGAAAGATAAATGCAGGTCATTATGAACGCATTGACAAAATGATCCGCAATCGCCATCCATACCGAGCCGTTGACCTTGTAATAATATCCCCAACGTATTGAGCTGAAAAACACAGCAGCCGCAGATGCCGAAATTGTTATAACCACGTCCGCCTTCGGCATATTTTTAAATCCGCCCTCGGCAAAAGCTCCGATTGCGGGCAAAAATGACAGTGCGGTGAAGATTATCGACTGGACATAATTTGACTTTTTCTCACCGAGCTTTTTGCAAAGCCGATTGAGCATAAAGCCCCTGTAAAGCTCCTTGAAAACGACGTTGACGATCAAAGCAAAGGCATAAGCGGCAATCGCCGGAATCAATCCCTTCTCCGTTGAATTCGGCGGAAGAATAAAAATACTTATATCCGAATAGAATCCCTTGATTTTGAAATAAATCAGTTCCGCAGCATAGATAAGCACAATCGGCGCAAGCGAAAAGCCGATGCCGTAAAGCAGCTCGAAAAACCAGCCGAAGCGACCTAAGCATCTCCTGCCAATATTGAACTTCAGCATCTTTGAAGCTGCAAGAACCGCAAACAGTCCCAAAACTCTTGCGATCACGGTATCGCCGAAGATTGTATTATCGCTTTTTATAAAGAAAACGTCAATCGCTTGAATTATAAAAATAAATGCCGTCAGAAAAAAAGTGATTGTAATTCTTTTTTCTTTCAAATCTTTCATAATTTCTTCTCGTTCCGTTTTATTTTATCTCTTCAATCTCCCTGAGCCAAATCGCATACGAAGCGTCGCTCGGCATTCTCCAATCTCCTCTCGGCGAAAGGCAAACGCTGCCTATCTTCACCCCGTCTGGCAGGCAGCTCCTTTTGAACTGCTGAGTGAAAAATCTCTTGTAGAATACCTTGAGCCATTTAAGTATCGTTTCCCTGTCAAAATCCTCTTTGAATGCTTTCTCGGCGAGGAAGAATATCTTTGAAGGCGAAAATCCGAAGCGAAGAAGATGATAAAGGAAGAAGTCATGCAATGCATAAGGTCCGATTATCTCCTCTGTCTCCTGCATGATATTGCCCTCCTCATCGGGAGGAAGAAGCTCCGGACTTATCGGCGTATCTATTATATCCTCAAGCACATGAGTGCTGTCGGGGAAAATATTATAATCAATCAGCGCCGCTATCATCCAGCGCACAAGGGTTTTCGGCACACCGCAATTGACGCCGTACATACTCATATGGTCGGCATTATATGTGCACCAGCCGAGTGCCAGCTCGCTGAGGTCGCCCGTTCCGACAACGAAGCCGCCGACCTTGCAGGCATAATCCATAAGGACCTGCGTTCTTTCACGAGCCTGGATATTTTCATATGTTACATCGAATTTATCCGTCGGGTGACCGATATCACGGCAGTGAAGCGTGCAAGCCTCTTTTATGTCAATCTCCATTGCGTGAACGCCGAGAGTCTCCATAAGCTCCCAAGCGTTTGAATGGGTGCGTTTCGTCGTGCCGAAGCAAGGAAGCGTTATCGCAATAACGTCCGAGGGATCGCGTCCGAGCTGACGTGCGGTTTCTGCGCAGACAAGCAGCGCAAGAGTGGAATCCAGTCCGCCCGAAACACCGAGAACCATTTTTCCTCCGACCTTTGACGCCCTCTTTTTAAGCCCGGCGACCTGCATACGGAAGATATCCATACATCGTTCGATTCTGTCCTTCTTATCCGAGGGAACAAACGGGAGCTTCTTCACTTCGTATATCTCTCCGTCGCTTTCAAGCTCCGCTGCTGTCTCGACTTCAACATAATCCTTACCCTCAAGGTAAAGAGCTGCCGAGTCCGCAAACGTCTTGTTCTCTGTCCGGTCCGCCCTTATCTTGCCGAGATCGACATCATGCTTTATAGAATATCCTCCGTCGATCAGGTTGTCATTATGAGAAAGAACGGCACCGTTTTCGCATATAAGAGAATGACCCGAGAAGATAAGATCCGTTGTCGATTCGCTCATACCTGCGCTCGCATAGGCATAGGCGCAAAGGCTCCTTGCCGACTGCTGAGAAACAAGCTCGGTTCTGTATTTTCTTTTCATTATAGTCTCGTTTGAGGCGGAAAGATTGAGAATGATCTCCGCACCTGCAAGCGTCAGAAGCGTTGACGGCGGCAAAGGCGCCCAAAGGTCTTCACAAATCTCGACTCCGATTTTCACTCCCGAGCAGTTAAACACAAGGTTGTTTCCGACGGGAATTTCATAATCGCCGTCAAGCATAAGCTCTTTCGAACTGATTGAGGCGCATTTCAAATCAGCCGCAGATGAAAACCAACGCTTTTCGTAGTATTCGTTATAGGTCGGAATAAAGGTTTTTACGGCGATGCCGTTCACCATTCCGTGTGACATCACAACGGCACAGTTATAAAGCTGACCGGCGATAATAAGGGGCGCACCGACTGCGACAACGGAGTTGCTGTCCTTTGTAGTCCTGACTATTTCGGCAATGCCCTTCTTTGCGCCGTCAATCAGAGTTTTCTGAAAGAAAAGGTCGGCGCAGGTGTAGCCCGTAACGCAAAGCTCGGGGAACACTATCACATCGGCGTCCTTATTGATATCGATATACTTAATTATTTCCTGCGTGTTGAATTCCGTGTTGCCGACCTCGACATCGGGAACCGCACACGCCAATCTGATAAAATTAAACATGTTTATCACCTTACCGTATTTATACATAATTTATTATAACATAAAATTGCAAAGTGTCAAATATCTTGTTGCAAATGTTGCATGACTTTTATTTTGATAAAATTTATTGAAATTTTCGTCTTAATATGTTAAATTATATGTAATATATACAATTAGATAGAGAGGAACACGGAAATGCAAAAATATTTAAAGACAAAAGAGCTTCATTTCGGCTCGAAGACTTTGAAGCTGCCCTCCGAGGCGCTTTCCTACGGAATAGGACTTTTCGGCATTGCCCTGCTCTCGGGCTGGGTTCCCGAATATGCAAAAACCTACTTTGCCGATTTTGCATTCAAAAATCAAAATTTCGGTTCAACCGCTCTTGCAACGTTGATATCCACCGTTTTTCTCGTTGCAGGATTTGTCGGAGCGGCGATGGAAATAATAATAGGCTTTCTTGTTGACAAGACGAAATCAAAGCGCGGCAAAATTCATCCATGGCTTCTCTACGGCTGCGTTCCGCTCGGTATAATCTCGATGCTCGTTTTCGTTGCGCCTAAAACGTCGAATTTTATCGTTGCAACGATTTGGATGTTCGCAATTTACTGTGCATATGTAATGCTGCTCGTCTGCGTCGAAAGCCCCGGTAACTGCTTCGGAGCCGTCTGTACGCCGAATCCAGATGAGCGAAGCGACGCAATTTCAATTGCAGGAATTATGCGCTCAATCGGTCAATCCGGCGGAATGGTTGTTCTCATCGTCGTCGGTCTTGTCATGAAAGCTATCATGGGTAATGAGGGCTTCAAAGCCGCCGAGGGCAGAGGGCTTGATCTGCAGATTTCAACAGCCGTCTGCGTTATCGGCTTCATTCTTTTCCTGTCTCTTATACACATC
>ENA-OUQO01000362-OUQO01000362.1-human-gut-metagenome-genome-assembly--contig:-NODE-362-length-16035-cov-5.556696_pt1 | contig 16035 bp, 17 predicted proteins | sample MGYA00237944_ERZ548825 | MGnify/ENA primary metagenome ERZ548825 (study PRJEB26490, sample SAMN05194700) | human gut metagenome | biome: terrestrial biome; feature: human-associated habitat; material... | reverse complement strand
AAATGGAAAAAAATATTAAATATAAATTAATAAAAAGAAAATATCAAATAACAGAAAGAAAAGAACCTTCAATTGGAATGACTAAAACAGAAGTTGAAAATAGCACATGGGGAAAACCTGAAAAGATAAACAGAACAAAAACAAGTTATGGAACACATGAACAATGGTGCTATATCAATAATAAATATATATATTTTGAAGATGGTATAGTAACATCAATTCAGGATTAAAATAAGAATATTGATATACAACATATGTGGACAAAGCATATACTTATATAGGCCTAAGAACAACGAGAATGAATGTAGAGCTGTTTTACATTTAAAGAAATGTAATTATACGTCGTGAGAGAAAAAAGGGCTGTAAACAAACGTAAGACTTAAATAAAAAAATATTATTTGGTGAATGGAAGTGCGTAAGGCGATTAATGCAAAATAAAAAAATTAAAAGTTGCAAATATCGCCCCTACCGCTTCTTTTTTATGTTTATATATCGAACAAGAAAAAATCGAGAAAAAGCTTAGATTTCAATGAATTAAACAATTTTTAGTATGAAAATTTTAGCAGATTTATCGGTCGTAACTAAAATGTAAAAATAAATGAATAAAAATTTTTTTGAGGCTAAATCCATTGCAACACAAGTAATAGAAAAAACTTGACAAGATAATATTAAAAAATATTACAAATGTGCTTGACATTCATTACGAAATATGGTATAATCTGTTAAAGTGGTGATAAGAGATGAAATTGATAGACATATGTACTGTTTTAAGCCGTGGAAAAACTATAGAAACACAATATAATAATACAAATGGTGATGTCTTTAATGTAAGACTTGTACATATAAAACATGATGGAAGTGTTATATTAGATAATGATTATAGATATAACATTGAGGATAAAAATAATTATTTATATAGATATGGAGTTCAAAATAACGATTTGATTTTTTCAGAACTAACAAGAAATGACTTTAGTGTTCGACTAATTAAAGGAATCCAACCTAATATAGCAATATATTCAGCAAGAGTAATTTTTGCAAGAATAAACACTGAATTATATAATCCTGTTTTTCTTAGTAAGTTATTAAATAATGAAAAGTACAATAAAAAAATTATTGAACAAGTGTATAAAGATACGATGGGCTATTCAGCTGTTAAACAAATAAGAATGGAAGAGCTAAAAAATTTTGAAATTCCAGACATTCCACTAGAAGAACAAGAAAGAATATTGAAGCAAGACGAAAAAATAAGTCGAAAAATAGATAAACTAAAGAATGAATTACATACGTTGTATGATGTATAAATTCAAAAAATTACGAAAGAAGGTGATGTGTATTGAAAGTAAGAAATAAAAGTTTAAAAAAATAGAATAGGGACTATTGGCATAATCCTTATTCTATAATTTTTATGCAATTTTCATAAATGTTGTATGTATTACTCCAATAATATTATACAGCATTCATATTCACTTGTCAAGTTTTTTGCATATAAAAAATATTTTTATGCCTAAATATAATAAGTAAAGGAGCAATTAAGATGTCAAGAATTGCAAGAAAAGCTGAATTTAAAGAATATGAAGGTAGAAAGAAAAAAGATATCCATGTTAGATTAACAAAAGATATGCTAATGGATAAAAAATATTTAAGTTTAAATAATTCATCAAAAATATTGTATATGTATATGAAACTATGGGCGAAGGGAGAAAATGAATTCGATTATGCTAAATCATTAGGCAGTAAAATAATGAGCCCATCGACTATAATAAAAGCTATTAGAGAACTTGTAGAGAAAGGTTTTATTGAAAGAAAGTATTTTTCAAATGGTGGAGGTCATACGCCAAATAGATATAAATTTTCAGATAATTGGACTAAAAAGGACAAATAAAATACCGTTTTTTGGAAGCTGGTATGGTATTATATATTATTGTGTATAAAAAGTATATACCAAAGTCAAAGAAAAATTTTTAAGGATAATATGGGACAAAGTACCAGAAAGTTAACAAAAATTGGAAAAAAGGTGGCATATGATATTTATACTACAAAAAATAAAAAAATCATAATAAAACATTAAAAATATATAAAAAAGATATAGCTAAAAATATTTTTTATATACTAAAAAATAGGAGGAATTATGACAAAAAAACAAAAAGAAAAAATAGAAAATGAAATTATTTTATTAGATAAAAAAGATGTGCAAGAGTTAACAGGATGGGGCGAGAATACAGTAGCACAAAAATTCGCATATGATGAAGAATTTCCTGCAATCAAGATAGGAAGGAAGTATCAAATTGAAGCAGGAGCATTTTTAGAATATTTAAGAAGCGGAAGGAAAGTTTGAATTTATAAAAAAAGTAAAAGATTTTAAATTTCTTTTACTTTTTTTCCAAACTCATCTTCTATAATAAATTTAGCCTCATACTTACATTTTAAAACTTTAGCTATTTCAATTAAATCTTTTTCAGAGAAGTTATCTCTAGCTAATTTGTTAGTAAGATTTTGGGGCTTTGTTTCTAACAATTCAGCAAGTTGAGTGATATTCATATCTTTTTCAATTAATAATTGTCTGATTTTTTTAGACATTGACATCAGAAAAACTCCTTTATAACATTAATAATAAATATAGTATATATTAAAAAATGTAAATTGTCAATTTTTAATGTATGAACAAACTAAAAAGTGTAAAAAATATCAAAAAACCATTGACTTAATACACTAATTAGTGTAAAATATAACTGCAAAGAATAAAAAATATAGGAGGAAGTGTAAAATGGAATATGAAACAATTCTAAAAACAAATGTAGAAGATTTTATAATTGAAAGAATAAACGATAATTATAATAATCTAATAGAAAATGCACGATACTTGCAAGAAGAAAAAGAATGCGGAAAGTTAGCAGAAAAACTAACTAAGAATTTCAATATAGAATTATTTGAAAAATATAAAAATCAAAATAATAACTTGCAATATTTAGAATTACAAGAATCGTATAAAAAAGGGTTTAAAGACTGTATTTATATTATGTTTAATAAAAACAGTTAAATTACTGAAAAACAAAAATAAGGAGTGAAAACATTGACAAAAAGAAATAGTGAACAAAAAAACAAATTAAAGGGTAATGGAGAAGGAACAATTTATTATTGTAAAACAAGAAAAATATTAGTAGGTCAATATGTAGTAAATGGAAACAGAAAAAGTGTATATCAAAGGAAGAAAGAAAAAAATGTAGATTTTAAAAAAAGGTTTAATAAATTGCTTAACGATATAAGTCAGGGAATGTATATTGAAAAAAGTACAGACACTATTGAGAGTATTGCAGAAGAATATATTAATAATAAACTTTTGGATGGAATAACAAATGAAAGAAGCTACAGAAGAGAAATAGAAACATTAAATGCACTAAGAAAAACATGCAGCAATTTTTGTAAAAAGCCAATTCAGAAAGTAACGATAAAAGACATAACAAAAGCAAAAGCTTTAATAAGGGAATATTCCAACAGTGTTATTGACAAAATATGGAGATTATTAGAAAAAACATTTGAAATAGCTTGTTCACCGTCAAGAAAAATTTTAATATATAATATAATGAAGGACAACACATTAAAAAAACCAATTTCAATTAAAAAGACTCAAAGAATATTAGCATTAAGCAATTCAGAAATGAACAGACTTAATGATGTTTTGGACAATGAAGAAAGAAATCATAAATATAGAAATATAGTAAAAATGCAAATAATTTCAGGAATGCGAATAGGAGAAGTTTTGGCACGTTCTAAAAAAGATTATAATGCGGAAACAAAGGAATTTAATGTACACAATACTTTAACACAAGATAAAAATTATAATACTATCTTAGGAAAATATACAAAAACTTACAATAAAAAAACTCAAATAGATGATGGACAAAGATACTTGCCATTAGATAATGAATTGTTTAAGGAAGCGGTAACAATAATAAATGAGCAATGCAATAATCAAATTGCTAATATATATGATTTGATGTTTTGGGATTATGAAAGAAATAGTTTTATTACACCAAGTCAAATAAATTCTTGGTTAAGTAGGATAAACAAGAAATATAATATAGTAGAAGGAAATTTATCAACACACCGATTAAGACATTCTGCAATAACGCATTGGAGCGAAATGCATATACCACTAACAGTTATACAATATCTTGCAGGGCACACACAAGGAAGTGATATAACAGGAGAAGTTTATATTAATACTACATTAGAATATGTAAATAGTACATTAAAAAATGTTGGATAAATAGAAAATAAAAAGCTATTGCATTACTATTGCATTACTTTACAAAAAAAGAGTCATACAAAACATTGATATTTCAATACTTGTATGACTTTTCGTTTATGGTGCACCAGGAGGGATTCGAACCCCCGACCTTCCGGTTCGTAGCCGAACACTCTATCCAACTAAGCTACTGGTGCATAACAAATATTATAATGTTTTTTTTATGATTTTACAAGACTTTTTTAAGATTTTCATAAATATTATTGTAAAAAATCAAATATTATGAAATAATATTGTTAATAAAAGGGGGATATTATGAAAAGGTATTTAAAAATTACATTTATAATTTTATTTAGTTTATTTATATTTGGATTAAGTAAAAATGTGGAAGCTAATTCAATAAGTAAAATATCAATGGATATTTATATTGATAATAATGGAGATGCAAGTATTACGGAAGTGTGGGATTGCTATAATGATAAAGGAACTGAAGCATACCATCCATATTACAATCTGGGAAATTCTAAAATTAAAAATTTAACGGTTTCAGAAAGTGGAAATACATATACAACATTATCGTCTTGGAATACTTCTGGTTCATTATCAGATAAAGCATATAAATGTGGGATTAATGAAATTTCAAATGGAGTTGAGTTATGTTGGGGAATTAGCCAATATGGTTCTCATAAGTATACAGTAAAGTATAATATAACAAAGTTTATATCTGAATTAACAGATTCACAAATGCTTTATTGGACTTTTATACCATATGATTTTTCTACTTCAATTGGTAGTGTGTATATCAAAGTACATACAAATTTTAACATCTCAGACACAGTAGGCGTATGGGGATATGGTAATTATGCTGGATTGACATATGTAAATAAAAAAGGATACATAGAAATGAAATCTGATGGTAGACTTGATACTGATGAATATATGACAATGTTGGTACAATTTCCAAGTAAAACATTTAATACATCAAATTTTATAGATCATGATTTCGAATATTATTTAAATATGGCTGAAGAGGGAAGTGAAAAATATCAAGGGACATCTAATAGTAGTGGAATAGGTGATATAGGATTGGCTTTTGTAATATTTGATTTTATACCAATTATACTTATTATAGTTTTTCTAGGTAATTTTGCGAAAAAACAGGTTGTTTCTAATTTGAAGTTTGGAGCAGAAGGAAAAAAGATACCATCAGATGTTGCATATTACAGAGATATACCTTGTCAAAAAGATATATTTAGAGCTTATTATATAGGATATAATTATGGACTACTAAAAAACAAAACTGACATATTAGGAGCAATTATTTTAAAATGGATGAAAGATTCTATTATCAGAGTTGAACAAAGAGAAAGTGGAAAAATATTTAAAAAGGAAAATGCAGTAATAATATTAAATGAAACAAATCCAGATATGATTGAAAATGAACAGGAAAAAGAAATTTTTAAAATGCTGTATGAGGCTAGTAAAGATGGTATACTAGAAAGCAAAGAATTTGAAAAATGGTGTAATGTAAGTTATTCACAAATATTAATAAAATGGTTTGATAATATATTGGATAAACAAAGAGATATATTAGTTAATGAGGGATTAATTATAGCAGAAGAAAAAACTAGTTTTAAGATTTTCACCTCAACTATATATACAGCAACACCAGAATTAAAGAAAGAAGCAATAGAATTAGCAGGATTAAAGAAATATTTGAAGGAATATACATTGATTAAAGATAGAGAGGCTATTGAAGTAGTGATTTTTGAGGAATATTTGATATATGCTCAAATTATGGGAATTGCAAAAGAAGTAGCAAAAGAATTTAAAGATATATATCCTGAAATTATAGAGCAGTCTAATTTTAGTTCATATGATAATATAATATTTATTAATATGTGTGCTTCAAGGGGGATTTCTCATGCAGAAAGTTATTTTTCTGGAGGAGGCGGATTTTCTTCAGGAGGCGGAGGTGGAGGTTCCTTCGGTGGAGGCGGAGGCGGAGGCGGTTTCCGTTAAAATAAAACCTTATTTCTAATACGAAAATGATTAATATTGCAAGAAATTTTAAAAACTTTTTAAAATTTCTTGCAAATTTGTATATTTTGTGTTATATTATATTAGTCACATGGAAAATCGAGGTGTAGCGCAGTTGGTAGCGCGCGTGGTTTGGGACCATGAGGTCGCAGGTTCGATCCCTGTCACCTCGACCATACGATAGCAATTTTGAGGGAACTCAAGAAAATTGCAAAAATCTGAAAGAGTATTAATCAAAGGATTTTGGTTAATACTCTTTTTCTATACAGTTCTCAAAAATTCTATAAAAAGTTTTAAAATAGTTCTAAAATACATGTTTTAAAAAAATTTTATATAAATAAAAAATGTTTTAAAAAGTTCTAAAAAATTCCATAGAACTTTAAAATGCTCTTTCATCTTGGAAAGGAACAAAGATGAGAGAAATAGATTATTATAAAAATAATGAAATATTAGAAAATAGTTACTATCAAATACCACAGGAATTATTTGTTAATAGCTTATATAAAGAAAAATTAAATTCAGATAGTAAAATATTATATGCTTTTTTGCTTGATAGATTATCACTATCACAAAGAAATTATTGGTTTGATGAATATGGTAGAGTATATTTGATATTTACAAGAGAAGAAGTACAAAATAAACTTTGCTTATCTGAAAAAACAGTTACAAAAGCATTTAAACAATTATTAGAAGTAAATTTAATAGCAGAAAAAAGACAAGGTTTAGGAAAGCCTAATTTAATTTATGTTGGCAAAATTCAGCATGAAGAAATAATTGCTAATACTGAACAGGAAAATTTACAAGTCTTGAACAGTAAAAATTACGGCTCTGTAGAAGTAAAAAATACAACTCTTGATACGGAAATTTTACCTACAATCAATCCTAATAATATCAAAACTAATATAATCAATACTGATTCTATCAATCTTCAAAGTAATGAAGAATATATTTCATTAAATGAAGTAAAAGAAAAATGCAAATTAAAGGAATTTACAAAAGAGGAACAAACTATATTAGAAGATGTAATTGAAAGATTGTATTATGCTAATGATTTAAAGGTGGGTAGTGTAGTAATTACTAATTCAAAAATATTATCAAAAATTTCTTTAATAAATAAAGATAACTTAATTCAATTATTAGATATTGCTAAAAATAGTAGTAACATTAAGAATATAACTAATTACTTAATGATTTGTTTATATAATAATTTAGGACATAGCAATATGAGAAACAATAACAAAACTGCTATTTCTACTCGTGAATATGAAAGAAAATATCCAGATGGATTTTTAGATAGCTTATACGCTAACTTCTCATATGAAAATGCAGTAGCATCTTCGTAGAAATTTGCTCTGATATGAAGTTGCGAGGGTGTGCTTTATAGTGCAACTTCACTTGACTCAAAATAACTTGTTTATTTTGAGTCAAGCCTAAAAAATACTTTAGTTATTTTTTAGGAAAGGGTGCAGGATCTCCTGCCACACAGATAAGTTTTGAAAAAAACTTGTCTAGTGTGTTAGACAAGAATTTCTTATCTCGTGAGTTTAAGAAGGAGCAAAGAAGAATATATGAGCTATGCCATAATTAGAAATGAAAAATTGACAAGGGCACAAGCTATGGGAGCATATAAGCATAATGAAAGAAAAACAAAAAATCATTCAAATAAAAATATAGATAGCAGTAAAACTGAATTAATTTATTATTTAAAGAAAACTGAATTAAGTTATATAAAGGAATTTGACAGAATAAAAGAAAAATACGATTTAAAAGGTCAAATAAGAAGTAATAGCAATATAATGTGTGAAATGGTGTTTACTTCTGACCAAAAATTCTTTGATGAAATAGGATATGAAGAAAGTAAAAGATATTTTACCGAAAGTTATAAATTTATATGCAATTACAAAAATTTAGGTGAGCAAAATATAATATCAGCAGTAGTACATATGGATGAAGATACACCTCATATGCACTTGTTATTTATTCCAGTAGTTCATACAACAGATAAAGAAGGAAATAAGATTAATAAAGTATGTTGCAGAGATTTTTGGAGAGGAAAAAATAGCTATAGAGATTTACAAAATGCTTATTTCAAGCATATTTCTGAAAAAGGTTTTAAATTAGAAAGAGGAGAATTAGTTGAAGTAACTAACAGAGAACATTATTCAATACAAGAGTATAAGAAAATTACAAATTATGAAAATACAAAAGAATTATTAAAAAATATCAAATTAGAATTACCTGAAACACCAGATATAAAAGATTTCAAAAAGCTTATGCTAAATAGAGATGAAAAAATAGAAAATGAAATTATAAAACCTAAAGATGATTTAATAAATAAACTTTATAATGAAAATATATCACTTCATAAGGAGTTATCAAAACAAGCTAATACAGTAAACATAGCAACAGAATATGAAAAGAAACATACTCAAATTCTTGAAGATAATGTAAATCTAAAATTCAAATGCAAAAAGTTAGAAAAAACATTAGAAAATAAGGAAAAGGAATTAAAACAACAATTTGAAGATGAAACTTACAAAATAGATTATCAATACCAAAAGATTATAAACAAATTAGAAAAAGAAAATAATTATTTAAAGAAAGTTATTGATAGATTTAAATTTACGGTTCAAAAGTTTATTACTTGGATTTGTCATGAGTTTTCTGCCCCATCTGAAGAAGCATTAATAAGAGATTTTGAAAGAGAAACATATATGGACTTTGATGTTGAAAAACAGCTTAATATAAACAGATTTGATAAAGAACAGCAGGAAGAAGAATTAGAGTATTAAATATAAAGTTATCTGTCACAGCATTGCTGCTGTGACAGATATGGTCCGAATTTTCGGTCTCCTGTTATTAGGAGCGGTTAGTCATTGACTACCAGAGAGCCGTGTGTTACGGTAAATCCCCAATCGCGTAAAATCCCTTCAAGGTCATCATATGAGTAATCAATATGACCTTTAATTGCCATAAGGATCATCATTGCGCCACTGTTGTTTACCAACTCGTGTTCCTCACCTTTGAGACACACATGAGCTGTCTTGTGAGAGAGCCGTGCCCACACTTCCCATTGATTGTCATGTCCATGCATCTTGATGGAGGTCCAAGGTGATACATACAGGTATTGTATTTCATCAATACCTTCAAGTGTACGTTTTTCTACCTTAGGTCCAAACGGATACCGTGTTTCTCCAATTCCAGCAATAAATTCTTCTGGAAGTCTAGTTGTTTCAATCATATTGCTACCTCCTAATGTTTGCAAAATGTTTTGGCTTACAAAATAATTATATCATATTTAAATAATTTTAGCAATTTTTTTGAAAAAACTATGTACTTTTTTCAAAATTTAGTGTATAATTTTATTATAACAATGAATAATATATATTATAAATAATATTATTTACTTTGGTCTCACAAGGACCAAACCCGTGTAGACGCTGAGCGTCGCAAAAAGCCATTCAAACGAATGGCTTTTTATTATAGTCTTTTACTTTTTAATTGTCTTATAATTCCTAGAATATCTTTTACACTAAAGAAATATTTTTCTGCTTTTGTTAATGGCATATTATGATTATGTTTATATACGATTTTATCTACAAATGTTAGCATATCGGATACTTGGAATAATCTTTTCTCTTTGTGATCAAATTCAATTCTATGTTCTACATTATTTTTTGTAATTAGCAATGTATCAATAATAGCACCTAATGCTTCTTGTCCATTATCATAGTAGACAACTACTTTTTCAAACTCATTCATGTAATCATTTATAGAGTCAAAAAAATTACTTATTTCAAGTGCTAATTCTCTATTTAATTGAGCTTTATTATTTTTAAATCTCTTATCAATTATAACTGTATGTATTTTTACTTTTACTCTTTTTGAAAAGTAGAATATAGACCAAAAAATATCTTTTCTTTGTTCTAAATCAAAATGTGAATAATCCCCTCTTTTAGCAACCAAATCTGCCAAATGCATCATTCCATCATATTGGGCTTTTTTTAGTCTATTATTTAAATATTCTAAGTCATTAGAAATAGAATCATCACTTTCGTGTATTGTAAATGAAACTCCATATAATTCAGAACTTCCATCTACAAATCCAAAATCTCCACTTTCATCAATGAATATATTAAGTCTTCGTTTTATTTTAATCACCTACTTTTTCGCTATTTTTAAAAAGGTAAATCATCTGCTTCAATTTTGAAAGGCATTTCTTCTATATCAACATTAAAAGCAGTATGCAATCGCATATACCATTTACTATCTTTTGTAAGATTTTGAATTATTTTTCTAATTCTGTCATACCAATATGGCTTGTTTCTATATTTTAATCTTTCAATAATATAGTCAACAAAACTTTCTTTAATATCAACATTGTCATTAATCATAATATTAATATAATTATCTGTAATAAAAATTTGAGTAGGCTCATTACAATCAATATATTTTTCAAATAAGATATCAATTATATCCATTTTATTTGAAAATAAATTTAATATATGCAAACAATTAACAAGAATAGTACCATTTTCATAATGAATATATCCTTCATTAAAATCCTCGTAGTCAACAATTTCTAATGTTTTAGTATTTTCTAAAATAAGATCTTCCAATTTTGTTTTAGTTAATTCCGAAAAATTTGTCCATATTGCTTCTGTAATAAATTTCAATAAAGAAATTATTTGATTTTCATCTATTTTTCCAAATAAATCTTTTTCAATCACTTCACAATATTCTTTAAATTCTTCAGGCTTTAAATTTTTTAGCAATTCATTAATTACTTTATCTTTAGACTTTGTTAATTTATCTCTATTTTGATACAGCAATACTGATAAATCTAATCTTTTATTTTCTGGTATAGTTGTTACTAGATTAGTTGCATATCTTTCTGTATTTGGAAATAGGTCATTGGAAATTTCTAAAAACCAATCTTCTATACTATTTATACTTCTGCTATCCATTATTTCATCTAAAATGACATCATCTAACAAAACTAAAATGGCATCTGCTATTCTTTTGGAATATGTTTGCTTTGAATGACTCATGGGATTTCTAAAATATTCTATTAATCCTTTTGATAAATCTCTAATACCTGCTTGTTTATTTTTTTCAGTTGTAGTAGATAGTTTATTGATTTTTATCAATGGATTTTTCTCTGAAAATGCTTTATTTATTAAGTCAACACCATCATCATCAGCTAAATCTGATTTTTTTCGTATTTCAGTAGCCATACATAATAATGCATCTCTTACTACTTCAGTATAATCTTTATTATTATAATGTGATTTTATTGCATCAGCTAATACATCTTTCATATCTTACTTCCTTTTTTAGTTATTTATTTTCCATCATCCACTTATACAACTCATCTTCTGTAACTTTCCCTTGTTTAAATTCTTTTATCTTACCTTGTGCAATTTTTTTCCAACTATCAAAATCATTTTTCAATTTTTTATTGTTACCACTTCTAGCAACTTCCATAAATTTCTTTTGATAAGCTTTTCTATATTCTAGTAAAGCAGGAATTTTTTCTAAATTTTGTTTATAAGTTTGTTTTGCACCTTTTTCTCTACAACTCTTTCCATCTTCATTTGGCAAATCACAATATAATTCATCTTGTCTAACTGCTGGAATAAAATACCTATCACAATATTGACATTTTTTTATTGGTAAATTAGAATTTTTTACAATTTGTTCTAACACTACAAAAACAATATTACTTAACTTTTCACTCGTATATACATTAGTCATTGGTATAAAAGAATCATTTTCATCTAGCTTTTTAATTAATTTTTCTAGTGATTGGTTTCCATATTTTAAGTATTTATCTGAATATGTATCTAAAATAACCTCTATATCGTTTGAATATGAATATACATCACTATGATGAGTAACTAATGAAGCTATAAATTTTGAACTTGGTTTGCACTCTTTTAATTCCTCATTTCCGTTTAGATTATATATAAAGTCTACACATTTTCTAAAGTTGTATTGCATATCTGCTAAATAACCATAACTATCTTCATATACTCTTTTCATTATTTTTACTAATTCTTCTTCATTTGAATATGTATTCATCAATTCTTTATCTGGTATATATTCTTTTAATAATTCAAATCCATATAAATAGAAAAATGTATTATAAGCATTATCAAAGTTTGAAAAATCTGCATTTAATAGGTTTATTAAAATTCTTCCAAACTGTTCAGCAAAAGGATAAAGAATAGTTGCTGGATGCTTTGGTGCTGAGTTTTTTTTACTTGGTTTATTTTTATAAAAATCTTTTCCTTGTATTATTTTTCTTTTATAATTTTTTAAATCATCGTCAAAATCAGTTTTATACATATATAAAGGTGTTGAATAATATTCTTCTTTAGAGTTTATATCAAACCATATATAAAATCCTTCATTAAAAGAATATTGAGGTAATTTTCGCATTTTTTAATCCCCCTAAAAATAAAATGTGAAATATTTCAAAATATTTTTATAAATATGTTGACAAATATAAAATATGATTATATAATCAATTTACAATTTTAAATAGTTTTGACAAATCTCTCACAATATAGTTATACTATATTAAGTAAATGTTGTCAAGGAAAGGAGATAAAAAATATGCAGAATTTAGAAGAAATCAACATCAAATTATACTCAACAGATGACGTATGCAAATTATTGCATATCGGAAAACAGAAATGCTTGCAGTTATTTCATCAAGAAGATTTTCCAAGCATAAAGATAGGCAGAAAATTTTGGATAAAAGCTGACTGTCTAAACGAATTTTTAAGCCATAAAAGAATTATGGCAGAATAAAAAGAAAGAAGACTTAATCTAGCACATTAAATCTTCTAAGTAAAACAGGAAATACCCTGTTCAAATTGTTTATAAAATTATTATACTACCAATTTAAAAATTAGACAAGGTATTTCCTCAAAAAAATTGAGAAACGGAGGAAATATTATGAGTACAAAAGGTTATACCGTAGGAACATATATAATAAAAACAGAAAAAAAGAACTCTGGATTACCTATGTGTCCTATATGTAAGAAATGTAAAGATAGATCACTTTGCAAAAATAGAAAAGATAAAAAAGAGATGGGCAAATGCAGTAAATGTAAAAAATGTAAGGATTCAGAAAAATGTGACAAGTTCTATATTAATGAACAACATAAAGCAACTCTAACAATAGGAAAAGATATAGAAACAGGAGAAGCAATTAGAAAAACATTTACTGCTAAAACACAAGAAGAAGCATTAGATAAAATGTATAAATACAAATTAGAAATGAAAAAGTATGGTAGTGCTATTGAACTAAAAAGAACAGAGAAAACAATAGCAATACTAGCACAAGAAATTGAAGATTCAAAATATAGAATGGGCAAAACAAAAGCAAATGCTTATAATACGAATATGTCAACACTAGCAAGAATAAAAAAGCATAAATTTGCAAACATTCCAATAGAAAAAGTAACTAGAAAGCAAATTGAAGACTTTTTACAAGAAGAAAGAATAAAGTCAAATTCCACTATAAAAAAAGATTATAGGATGCTTAAATATGTTTACGAATATGCAAATTATAAATTGTATTTAGTAAAAAATTTATTTGAAGGTATTGATTGTATTGAAAAGCCAAAGAGCCTAAAAGAAGATAAAGACGTAGTATCTTTAACAATAACAGAACAAAATCAATTAGAAGATTATTTAGAAAGTCATTCATCAAATTATAAAAACATTATTCTTTTATGCCTATATACTGGTATGAGAATTGGCGAAGTATTAGCATTGAATTATAATGAAGACATTGATTTAGATAATAAGATGATTAAAGTTACAAAGACTTTAACAAAAGATAAAAATAAAAACACTATTATAGGTCCAACTAAAACTAAAAGTGGTAAAAGGAATATAGAAATAAATGAACTTACAGAAGATATTATAAAAGATGCATTAAATAACAAAATAGAAAACAAAAATCAAGTTCTATTTTGTCAAGCAAATAAAAAATTATATGTAGATAATACAATAAATTCAGCATTTAAGCGAATATGTAAAAATGCAGGAATTACAAAACCTGTAAATACCCATATGTTAAGACATACTTTTGCAACTAGATGTATTGAAGCTGGTGTAGATTTACCAGTCTTACAAAAATTAATGGGACATGCTAATATAGAAACTACAATAAATACTTATGGAGATATTTACAATTATTATAAACAAAAAGAAACTCAAAAAGTAATAGATTATTTAAAGAGAGAAAGAGCATAAAGAACATTTAAAATTAAATATATGAATTTTAGATTAATACTAAAATAAGAGTTTTAAAAAAATGTTTTAAAATATAAAAAATATTATAAAACATTTTTTTACATTCTAAAAAATTCTCAAAAATTCCAATATTTTGTTTAGAAAAATGTTCCGCAATTTTTAAAATCTTTAAAAAAATTGTTCCGCAAATTTCCGCAAAGCAAAATTCATTGATATTTAGGCACTTTCAGTGTTGTTCAAAAAAACTGAAAGGAGAACTATTGCTATGGATTTTATACCTTATAAAGTGAATGAATGTCTTGAAAATACTTTTTATCAAGTTCCAAAAGAACTATTTATAAATCCATATTATGAGAAACTAAATTCAGATAGTAAATTATTATATGCACTTTTACTAGATAGACTATCAGTTTCAATGAAAAATGAATGGATTGATGAAGATGGAAATATATTTTTAATATTTTCAAGAAAAGAGGCTGGGGAGAAACTAAACTTATCAGACAAAACAGTCACAAAAGCATTTAGAGAGCTAAACAATGTAAAATTGATATATGAAAAGAGGTTAGGTTTTAGAAAAAAGAATATTATCTATGTTGGAAAGATAAATCATATATCAACCGAAAAAATTATGAGCCGTAAAAATTACGATTCAAGAAACGGAAAATTTACGAATCAAGAGTCGGAGAATTTACGATGTAGTAATAATAAATATAATAAAACTAATTATAGTAATACGCCCCAGAGAAAAAATTCATATTCAAATTATGAACAAAGAGTTTATGCACCTGAACAATTAGATAAATTATATTGTAATGTATAGAAAAGGAGATTTAAAATTATGGAAAATAAAGAATTAAAAGATAGATTTATTGATGAAAAAAAAGGAATTGAATATATAAGAAAAGGTGATTTCTACTTTCCAAATTTAGTCGATTCGGCTAGTGTAAATAAAAGTGAACTTGGTAAATATGGAAAGTTAAGATTGAAATATTTATTAGAGCATAAGAAAGTAGAATATACAATTTTATGGCTTGATAATAAATTAAGAAGTCATTTATTAGAAATAGATAAAACAGCCAATGAAAGATTTCATTTGTTAATGAAACAATTTGCAGAGCAAGAAAATATAACTGAAGAATTAAAAGCAACTAATCAAATGGAATGGGTTAGATGCATGAACAATATTAAAAATCGTGTTGAAGAAATTATATTTAAAGAATTAATATATGTATAGGAAAAGAGGTAAAAGTTATGGAAGAAATAAGATTATATGATATAAATTCAATTGAATTTAGTGAGTTAATAGATGCTGCAAGAGTTGAACTAAAAAATAATAATCCTGAATATAAAGAATTGCAAAATAAAGTTAGTGAAATTATGGAGATGTATCCAAATTTGCAATTACTTTTTGAAGATGATAAAGCTATGAATTTAAACGAAGAAGAATGCAAAATGTTGCAAAAGTTAGTATC
>ENA-OUQO01000357-OUQO01000357.1-human-gut-metagenome-genome-assembly--contig:-NODE-357-length-16289-cov-12.333682_pt1 | contig 16289 bp, 15 predicted proteins | sample MGYA00237944_ERZ548825 | MGnify/ENA primary metagenome ERZ548825 (study PRJEB26490, sample SAMN05194700) | human gut metagenome | biome: terrestrial biome; feature: human-associated habitat; material... | reverse complement strand
GAATTTCAGGGTTTCCTTTTTCTTAAGTCGTTGTTTAATTTTCAAGGTCCGGTGCCACCGCTTTTCTCACGGGTGGAAGCACATTATAGCACTTTCAAAACTCATTGTCAAGAGGATTTTTTCAACTTTTTGAAATTTCTTTTTGACGTTTTCGTTTGTGTCCCGCTGTCTTGCGGACAGCTTTGATATAATATCACAGAGCAAGCCCATTGTCAACACTTATTTTCAATTTTTTTGCAATTTTTTTCAACTTTTTTATTGCGCCCACACATCTTGTGGTCAAGCTGTTTTTAATCCACAATTTCTCCTGTTTTGATACATCGGCAAGTATATTTTTCGTTATCCGTTTAACAATATAAATAAATAAATTACAGGAGTAATCTTATGAAAAACTTTTTCAACTTTAATAAGCAATTCAAGCTGCTTTGTATTTTGCTTACGGCAATTCTCTTATTCGGCTCAATTACATTATATCAAAATCGCCGTATAAACGAGGTCAAAGCTTCGCAGGTACTTTCCCGTCTCGGCTCAAGGGGCGAGGAGGTTCGCAAAATTCAGCAAAAGCTCAAAAATTGGGGATACTACTCCGGAGGCGTTGACGGAATATACGGAACTCAAACGCAAAACGCCGTAAAAAGCTTTCAGCGAAAGAACGGATTGACCGCAGACGGGATAGCCGGCAAAGACACGCTCAATGCTATGGGCATTTCGAGCAGCTCGTCCTCTTCGGGCAAATTCACAAGCAACGACGTATATCTTTTAGCAAAGGTAATAGCCGCAGAAGCGAGAGGAGAAAGCTACACGGGTCAGGTTGCCGTCGGCGCAGTCGTATTAAACAGAGTCGAACACTCATCGTTTCCCGACAGCATTTCGGGTGTTGTTTACCAAGCCGGTGCTTTTTCGTGTGTTACCGACAGCAACTGGAAGGTGGAGCCGACCGACACGGCAAAAAAAGCCGCCCGAGATGCCATTAACGGATGGGATCCAACGGGCGGTGCCATATACTATTATAATCCTGCAAAAACCTCTAACAAATGGATACGAACAAGACCTGTTATCGTAACAATAGGAAGCCACGTTTTTTGCAGTTAGCTTATCCTATAAAAAACTGCGTCCAATACCGAACTCCGTCAAGCTCATAGCAGCCGAAGCCCGCTTGTGTGAATTCATCGGACAAGATATTGGCTCTGTGTCCAGGAGAGTCCATCCACGCCGCAACGGTAGCGGATGCCGTCCTTGTACCGTAAGCAATATTCTCTCCGCAGGTCATATAATCCACGGTAACTGCGGTAAAGCACATAGTGCCGTCGGGTCTTTGGTGTGAAAACCAATCATCTCTTGAAATTTCTTCTGCTCTGACAGCGGCATTGGCACAAAGAGTTTTGTTGAGCGTAAGGTCGGGCTTTCCGTTGGCACGACGCTGCTGATTGCACAGCTCAAGCATTTCGCTTTCAAAGCCTGTAATTGCTTTCGGCGAGGTTGCTGCCTGCGGCTTGGGAGCTTGAGTTGGTGCTTTCGTTGCCGCTTGAGTCGGTTTTTGAGTCTGAGATGCAGCCTTAGTAGGTGCCTGCGTTTGCGGTGCTTCTGTTGTCGGCTCCTGAGTTGCGCTTTCCGCTTCGGTCTGCGATTGAGTTTCGGTTGATTCTGCAACGGTGCTTGTGTTGTTCGTTATCAGTTCGTCAGCTTTTTTATTTGTGTAAGACGCAATAGTAACACACAAAGCAAATGTTATAATTATCGCCGTTAACCTTTTCATTATTATCACCAATTCAATTTTAGCATTTTACTATATATAATGCAAACAGAAAAAATCCGAAACGGCAGGACTGAACGCTACCGCTTCGGATTTTAATTTAATTTTACTGCATTGCGCCTATCAAAGACGGCAAAAACGTTGCATAAATCGACGGTACAGCAAGAGAAAACGCTATCGAGGTAAGGAAGGTTATCCCCCACCTTTCAAGGAACGCTCCGCAATAGAGTACCGCAAAAATCGGTGCTGCAAGTATTTTCAAAACAATGTTGGTGTTTTTACCGTAAATCAGCTCACGCAAGGTCAATGCGTCCTCAATCTGCGGAAAGAGGTTTGTAAGCATTGAAATTCCGAGCCAAAGGAACACAAAATTCAGTATATGCACTATTCCTTTATTATAGGTAAAAAACTCGCCGAGAAAATACACGTTCATTGAGCCTACCGATACAAAAGCCAAGCCTAATATAAGGTTAAAGAGAAACGGGAAGAAGCAAACGCCGAAGCTGACACTTCTTTTTTTAATTATTTCGTGCTCGACATGACCGCAAAGCTCGGTTGCGGTAAGATAGCGTCCGTCCTCAATAAGCACCTCATACACACGGCAGGAAAGCTGCTCGAAAAAGCCCTTCATATATGCGCCGACAAATGTAAGATATTTTACTATTATATATACCGTTGTCATTCTACGTCAAAATCTCCTTCCTTGAGAATGCTGTCAAGGGTGATTTTTCCGTCCTTGTAATCCTTGACTTCGTCGCTGACTGCCATACTGTTTTGAGCAAAAATCTTCTCAACCTCGGCATAGCCCTCATCATTACCCGTTGCCGCATAGCAAAGAGCAAGGGTATCAAGCACCTGAATAGAATAATTGTACTGTTCATATGCCGACTTGGCAGCTGTGCAAGCGTTGTCATACTCTCCGAGTGCAAGGCAGGAAAGTGCGGTTTGTCTGTAATATTCAAATGAATAGTCGTCCTTTTCAAGCACCTTGTTTTTACAAATTGCTATGCTATCCTCGTATTTTCCCTGAATACGCAACGAGGTAGCCATTGCAACATCAGCGTACGCATCCTCGGCATTGACCTCTTTAAGGAATGTGCAATAGTCCGTAACATCCTTTTGTGCTTTGACATAGAGATCTCCGAGCATAGGACCGTAAAGCCAAGTCATTTCGGGATAACCGTTCTTTATTTCCTCAAGAAAGCCGATCTGTGTTTCGGCAGGCTGACTGCTTATTGCCGCAGTATAGAACTTGAAATATGAAATCATCGCCTGACTGTAAGCGTTCGCTTCAATGGAATACGCCGCCGTTGTGGTAACAAGTCCGTCCTGTACATCCTCGGCGCTGTAAGTTACGGGCTCAAGAGGCTTGTTTTCAAGAGCCTTCAGCTGTTCAATTATAGTTTCATACGGAACCTCGGACGGGTCAACCGCCTCTTGCGGAATATTTGAATAAATTATCTCATAGCAAGCGTCCCTTGTTCTCTCGAAAGCATTTTTCTCCTCAAAAGTCTTTGCGACGGATTTGAGGTGCGGAAGCTTCAACTCCCAAGACTTAAAGCTTGAGGTGTATTGCTCCATATCCTGATAGCCGCCGATCTTTGAAAGATTGAGAATTGCCCTCTTGTAGACCATCTCGCCTCTGATGCTTTCGTCCTCCATAGTGTCTAAAAGCTCTGAATAATCGGAATGTGCGGTGAAAAGCATATTTTCCTTTGCAGCCTTTTGAGCGTTCAACGCATCAACATAAACATTCGCATTTCCTGCAAACACATAGCAAGCGTAAAAACTAAAGCCGATAACTATGAGCATTATTATAATGTTAAGGAAATCAAACGGATAGTGCCTTAACGCCTTTTCGCACTCTGCGCAAAAACGAGACTCGGGATCCTTCGCCGTTCCCCTTTTGTTTTCGCCGCAGCACTCACAGAGCATATCCTCGGTAAGCTCTTCCTCTTCGTCGGGCTCCAACTCGTTTTCGTTTTCCTCCTCCGAAGTTTCAGCCTCGGCGGTCGCCTTGTCAAGTTCCTGCTGAAAGGTCTCTTTTAACTCCTCCAGCTCCTTCTTCAAGGCTTCGTCATCCTGCTCGGGAAAAATCCCATCGAGGTCTTTTTCTTTATTATCTGCCAAGAATATGCCTCCCTCAATTTATATAATAGATAGATTTTATCATTATTTTAATGTCAATTCAAATACAATCGTGTATTGTTACAGATTATTTACAAATTACAATGCCATTATCAGCGTGCCGATAGTGATAAACGCCGTGCCGACCGCCGATTTCACGGTGAATTTCTCATGCAGGAAAATAAATGCCAGCACAAGTGTAAAAAGTATGCTCAATTTGTCAATCGGTACGACCTTTGAAACCTCGCCGAGCTGCAACGCCTTGTAATAGCACAGCCACGATGCACCCGTCGCAAGTCCCGAAAGGATAAGAAATATCCAGCTTTTACGGTCAATTCCCGACAATCCGCTTTGCGTATGCGTAATGAACACTATAACCCATGCCATAAGTACAACGACAACCGTTCTGATTGCGGTTGCAAGGGTTGAGTCAACGTTTTGTATGCCCACCTTTGCGAAAATTGAGGTCAATGCCGCAAATACTGCGGACAAAACAGCTAATATTGCCCACATATTAAAGCCTTCTTTTTATATTGTAATTGTATTCATTCTACCACAACAGGCATAATAAAGCAAGCGACGTAAATCCGCTTTCCGATTATAAAAGAAAAGGCCCAACTGCTGTTGAGCCTTTCTTCGGTTATAAATATGAGCTTAATTTACTTGCTGCTTGCAATAGCCTGATCTATAAGCTTGTTGAGCTTCTCCGACTGCTCGGGGGATGTGATTGCGCCGACGATCGGCTGTCCTACGATATTTCCGTTCTTATCAACAACGTAGGTTGTCGGATATGAATAAAGTCCCGAGGTAAACTTACCTGCTTCGCTCTTCGAGTCAAACCAAATATTTTTGTAGGTAACGCCCTTTTTCGACAAAACGTCTTTTGCTTCCGAAATTGCCGCCTTATCACCGTCAAGAGTAAAGGAGTTTACGCCGACAACCGCACCGCCCTTTGCAGAAAGGGTCTTGTTGAGTGCTTCTAAATCTTCAAGTTCGCCTACACACGGTTTGCAGGTCGTAAACCAGAAATTTACCACCGTTACGGTATTGCCCGAGAAAAGCTCGCTGCTGTTTACGTCGTTGCCGTCAAGGTCTTTTCCCTGAAAGCTCGGGAATTGCGTTAATTTGCTTGTGTTCCCACTCATTCCTGCGTCCTCTGCCGCTACGCTCTCTCCGCTGCCCGGTGTGCTTCCGCAGCCGTGATATTTCTGCTCCAAAATCGTGAGTTTACCCTCGATTTCCTTTATCTGCTCTGCTCCGTCTTTAAGCGTTTTCAACTCGTCTGCGGTAAACTGACCCTTTGCACCCTCGATTGTGTTGAGAAGAAAATCGCCGTAGTTTGAGCCGTCCTCAATCATTGTTGTATTCTTGTTTGCCGAGAGGAAAACCTTTTCCCAAAGGGCAGAGTTATCTGTGAGAATTTTATTTTCCGCCTCCATAAGCTTTTTGTGAAGAGCTGTCGCCTCGTCAAGGCTGTTCGCCTCCTGTGCAAGCAAGGGGATAATGTCCGAATCGTCATTTGACGAATTTTTCTTGTTAGCCGAGCAGGCTGCAAGTCCTAATGTCAACACAAGCACCATAAGCACAGCTAAAATTTTTGAAGCTTTTGAAATTTTCATAATCAATCCTCCGTTTTCCTGTTGTTATTTGTTTTCTTTTTATTATCGGGCTTTTCAATGCCGTCCGTTATCTTTTTCGGCATCTCAAAGCCATAATTAAACTTGATTGCGTCTGTCGGGCAAGATGTTATGCACTTACCGCAGCGAATACACTCTGTATGATTGGGCGTTTTTGTGACATCAACATCCATTTTGCACACCCTTGCACATTTGCCGCAGGATACGCATTTGTGTTCGTCAACCTTAATGCCAAGCAGGGACACCTTGTTCATCAATGCGTAAAATGCACCGAGCGGACAAATCCATTTGCAGAACGGGCGGTAAAATAAAACGCTTAAAACAACAACCACTATTAAAATTATCAGCTTTCTGTTAAACAGCGGACCTAATGCCGAGCGTATGCCCTCGTTGACCGCCGCCAACGGAATTGCGCCCTCAAGAACACCTTGCGGACAAATATATTTGCAAAAGAACGGATCGCCCATGCCCAAATCGTTTACAACTATCGCAGGCAGCAGTACCACAGCAAGCAATAAAATTGCATATTTCAAATATGTAAGCGGCTTCAATTTCTTTGTAGATAATTTTTTGGTAGGAATTTTATGTAGTAATTCCTGAAGCCAACCGAACGGGCACAAAAATCCGCATATAAAACGTCCGAGTAACACTCCGAGCAATATCAAAAATCCCGTTATATAATAGGAAAAGCGAAATTTTGACGAGCCGACCACCGCTTGAAACGAGCCGATAGGACACGCACCCGCTGCACCGGGGCAGGAATAGCAATTCAAGCCCGGCACGCACACCGCCTTACCCTTGCCCTGATAAATTCCGCCCTTAATAAAATTCGGCAGATGTATATTTGTAAGCAGTGTTGCCGCCGCTTGAATCCAACCACGGAAACGGCTAAGCTGCTTTGAAAATTTGTTATTATTTTTATCCAATTCCGACACACTCCAAGCACAATCTTATAGCCTTGCTCAATACCGTATCAGCCTCGCCACGCATAGCGCCGAAGCACAGCATGACTATGCCGACTATTAACAACAGCCCTTGAAATATAGCCTTTTTAGCTCTTAACAAACTGAACACTCCCTTCATTTTATCCGCATTATATCACACCCGACATAAAATCCTTGTTAAGAAAATGGGAAAATGAAAATTTTTATATAAATATCTTATGGCAAAAGCTTCTTTAATTATTTTTCTTGGTATGTTATAATTACACTAAAATGCGTAATGTAGGCGGTATATTGTAGTTCCCTAATTTTTCTTGGTATGTTATAATTCGTCATCATCTGCTTTGTGAGACGGCATTATTGTAGTTCCCTAATTTTTCTTGGTATGTTATAATTTTAACTGTTACACTAACTGTTACACATCTATTGTAGTTCCCTAATTTTTCTTGGTATGTTATAATTCAACCTGAGCTTTAATCTTGCCGGTGAGGATTGTAGTTCCCTAATTTTTCTTGGTATGTTATAATCCGACTTGCGACGGCTTTTAGACTTACACATTGTAGTTCCCTAATTTTTCTTGGTATGTTATAATGCTTCGCCTGTGCTTAGCACATTTAATCAAATTGTAGTTCCCTAATTTTTCTTGGTATGTTATAATGCTTGAATAACGTGAACCGTCCTGTCGCTTATTGTAGTTCCCTAATTTTTCTTGGTATGTTATAATGCAACCGCTGTTTGTGTCAAAATTTTATAAATTGTAGTTCCCTAATTTTTCTTGGTATGTTATAATGCTTGCGCATTACCCTCGACGGCGAACGAATTGTAGTTCCCTAATTTTTCTTGGTATGTTATAATTTCAGGTGGCACGTCGTATAGTTTGCGAACATTGTAGTTCCCTAATTTTTCTTGGTATGTTATAATTTGTCATATACTTGAGTAAGCGATACAACCATTGTAGTTCCCTAATTTTTCTTGGTATGTTATAATTGGAGGGGCTATGAGCAGAAGTGAAAAGCATTGTAGTTCCCTAATTTTTCTTGGTATGTTATAATCTGAATAAAGAATAGGTTGCATATTCCACGATTGTAGTTCCCTAATTTTTCTTGGTATGTTATAATAGGCGTTCAAGGCGAAATGTGTCAACAGCAATTGTAGTTCCCTAATTTTTCTTGGTATGTTATAATTTTTCTTCTATTTCCTTTTTTCCACAATGATTGTAGTTCCCTAATTTTTCTTGGTATGTTATAATGTTTCAAAACGGTTGTTTTTCGTTCTGATATTGTAGTTCCCTAATTTTTCTTGGTATGTTATAATATGGGAACGAAAAACAACGCAGTATCAGGCATTGCCGAGGAAATTAGCAATAAAAAAAAGACTTGAAGAGGTAAAAATCTTCAAGTCTTTTTTGTTTTTTATAACAATGTCAGCTGTTCATAAGCCACTTGTGTATCTGATTGTTTGAATTCTCCGAGCAAAATTTGCATTGATTCGTATTGCTTTTCGGTAATTGTGAGCAATCGCACCGAGCCGTTTGCGGGAAGATGCGCCTTGAGCCTGTTTTCGTGCGTTTTTACAGCATCATATCCGTTGCACACCCTTGAATAGACCGAAAACTGCACCATAAGGTAGCCGTCCTCAATCAAGAATTTTCTGAATCTTGCCGCTTCTCGTTGGGCGGCTTTTTCTTTTACCGGTAAGTCAAAAAATACAATCATTCTCATAAACTTAGTCATAATCAAAATAAGACAGCTCATTGAGCACGGGAAGTTTTAGCTTTGCTTCGTCGTTTTCAAATGAGGAAATGATACTTTGCACCGCAAGCTCAACGGCATTTGCGACAGAATGTCTTTTTCCGTCAACCGTAACCGCACAATTAAGCAGTAAAACAAGCTCCGCCTTTTGTGCCGTAAAAAAGCTGTCGCCCCACTCACGGTAATTCTTATAAACATAATTGTCAACTATCGGTCTGAACGGCTCAATGATATCGTCGGCAAGATTAAACGCATTGAGCTGATTTTTATGGTGTATCCCTATCGACGGCTCAAGCCCGTAAGCAACAAGCGTTTTTGCAATAAACGAACGAAAAATTGCGTAGCCGTAATTCAATGCAGCATTTATACCGTTTTCGTCATCCCTTGTAAACTCGTTGCCGAACATACTGCGAAAATACATTCTTGCCGCATAACCCTCTCTGTTTGTGGTATCTCCCGAGGTCACCGTTTTGGCTATCGAATAAAGTTCGGCGCTTTTTTCTACGGAATTCAATTCAAGACATTTTGCCTGATTGTTTATCTTCGCCTTTACAATCTCCTGCCACAGCTTTTTAAGCTTCGGCTTTGACTGTTCAAATTGAAGTGTAACACGCTTATTGACTCGGCAATAAACCCCTATCGGCATCATCGCTGCCGACGGTGTGTGCTTATCGTCGCAGACAATCACACAAACGCCTTCCTCGGAAAGCTTTGAAAGCAGCTTTGTGCTGAGCGTTGTATAAGGATTGTCAATTACTATTGAGCGTATGTCCTCAATCGGGAATGACAGCTCTTCGCCGTTATCGACAATCAGCTGCTTATTGCGAAATCTGAGCCTTGCCTCATTGGAAATAAAAATATTTCTGTAAGCCATATCAGTTAAACCTCATGCGCTTCTCCTTGCCCCCCTTATGAACATTTCCCAACGGGTCAACAGTATATTTTTCAATACTATTAAGGCTCTTTATTCCTAAACCTCTCTTTTCGTAAGCACTGTCGTGCGTTCTCACTAAAACAGAAGCCGTAGCAATGTCAGCAGTAGAATAGTATAAAAGTATATTATTTCTTTCAATTTTAGGCTGTAGGCTACTTCCCTTTTGAGCAACGCTAAACACCATATTTTTCTTTGCTTCAACCTTTATCAAATCATTGGGATAAAGCGAGAACACAAAATCTTTGTCGTCCATCGGCTTCCACGGCTTACCTCCCGCTACGCAAGCAAGATTCGGCAGTTCCTTTTTCTTGGTGTCGGCAACATAAATCGGCACGAAGTAATAACCGTCATTTTCAACATAGAAAACGTCAATTCTTATCATTGAGCCGTTTCCTGCGCCCGTCTTTTGCGCAAGGTCGTTTTCGGTATTCAGCGGAACATATTGCGAAACTTTTTCTCTGCACTTGACGCTTCTGACAATAGGCCCGTCGCTTCCGTCGGATTTCGGCTTGTGGAATTCAAAGTTTTTAGGAATTGTTTCTTTATTGTCTCTGAATTTGGTAAGCACTTCTCTCAACGCATTGTACAAAAGCTTATCGTCATTTTTCCAAAAATCACAGCCCTCGATTTCACCGTTTTTATCAAGCTTTAAGTCGCAAAGCTTTTTCTTTGAAACCGAATATCCGTCGCCGCTATACGAACGCAGTATTCCCATATGTGCAGCACCTGTCGCTTTGTGCTTCGGTGCTCTTGAAACGAAACAGAGCTTTACGTCATCCAACGCCTCTTTGGAATAGTTCGGAAGCTTGGAAAGATACAATTTCAGTTCGTCCAAATTTTCCGACTCAAGACGCTTTTGCAATTCATTTCTAAAATCTCTGTACGGCATGGGAAGCTTGTCAATAACCTCGCCCGTATCGGTGTTAACCGCATAGTTATCCATCTCTTGTGAATCGGAATAATTCCTGATTTTTTGAATCATACCCTCCGTTACGCAAGCGATAACCGCAGCGTCTGCCGCATGGTGCAAATCTCCGTCCTCACGAACCTTAGCTATACCCCAACGCTTACGCATATATGCCGTAACAGCACCCTTTACTGCTCTGACTTTCTTCTTTTTGTTCTTGTAATCGTCAAACAAAAGGTTGTCGTTTATGTAGTTATATAACACACGGCTTAAATACTGTGTATCGTTAAGATTGCGGGCTTTGAAGCCCTCGGTGTCCTCGGGTGTGAGCTTTGCCTTGAGAAGATTTTGCTTTTTTCTGGGATTTCTTATATTGTTTGTTACCCAAACCTGATAATCTGACTTTTTGCTTTCGGGTATATATTCCATCGGAATTCTGTTGCTCTTTTGCCTGTTTTCCGATGAAAATGTCAATATTTTGTTTGAGTAGCTGTCGTCAAAGCATTTGCTGTACGGAATTATATGGTCAACATCAACATATCCCGGCTCAAGCAATCTATCATAATCAAAAGTCTTTTGCGTATAAGGGCATATACCGTTCTGTTCGTGATAAAGCTTCAATTTAACAATATCAAGCCCTGTCGGGTTTACAATTCCGAAATTTTCCGTAATTTCATTTTTTATTCTCTCATTTGCGGCTCTGTTTTCGTTGTTATGTTGGTCAATTTCGTCTCTTTCCTTTTTGGATTTAGGCAATTCCCTCGCAAGCTCAATGTTTATATACGCAGGACTGTTGCCCATCTCCCTGATTATCGCATTTATTACTTTTCTTGTCTGCGTAACGGCACGCTTAACAACGGGATTTGGAATATCGGCAAGAGCATCCTCCGCAGGCGGTAAAAGCTCATGCTTTTCCGTGTTTGAGTGTGCTCTGAAATCAATTCCTGCCGCTTCGCAAGCCTTATCATACGTCATGCCCTTTTCAAGGAACGGAATAATTTCCTTGCACGCCTTAACGCTTATATGACCGTAGCCCTTGAAATATGGCATATTATTGTAAATGATTTCGTGGAGAGCTTTAGGTATATCCGTTAGTTCAAGCTCTTCCTTAATTCTGTCTTTATCGGTAAACACCGTAAAAATTCTTCCGAGAGCATCAAGGTCATCCTCAGAAAGTGCATTGAACACGTCGCCCAACGCCTTTTTAATTTGATGATAATTATTAAGATATTCGAATTTCGCCTTTTTCTCAATTTCGTCGATTAAAGCCTGTTGGTCTTGATTTTCAAGCTTTTGCTTGATTTTCTCAGCATCTTTTCCGGAGTAAGAAATGCAGTTAAATTTGTAATCGTATGAAATTCCGAGTGATTTTCTTATATCGGCATAATTTACTGCTTTTTTCCTAAAGCAAAGATTTTTAATCGCCAATCTTTCCTCGTCGGACAAGGAATATTTTTCTCCGAAATCAGTTAAAAGATAAATGTGGTTTATTTTTTGAAGCAAATTGAAAAGCTGGAACGAATATGTCGCCTTTGCCGCACGCTTTTCCTCGGGATAAAATGTGCATTGTCCGACTAAGTTTTCACCCAACATATCATGATACGGGCTCGGGGAATTTTCAGGACCTTTTGCAGGGCCTAAGTCAAACGGCCTTTGCGACAATGCAATATCCGTATATATCGCCTCAATTTCTTCGCTTGCAAAGGTCATTCCAAAGCTGCGCTGTGCCTCAAATATCGCCTTTATTTCCGCCTCTATCATTGAGCGTAAAACGGTATTGCTGTAATCCTCGCCCTTGTTTCGCTTGTGCTCAGCAAATTTTTCATCCTTCAAGAACATTTCGCCGACAGTTCTGTAGCCCTTTTGCTCCAAAAGAGCTTCATTGCTTTCGGTAGCCTTCAACAGCTTGCCTGCTTCCTTGTCCTTTCCGTCGTTACGCTTGTTTGACTTAAAGCCACGTCTTTGTGCCAAATGGATAAGAATTCTCGCAAATTCACAGTTGCCCACAGGCTCGTCAAGTGCTTTCACTCTCAATTCATATACGTCCGAAAGCTGTCCGTTATACAAGGTATCAAGTTCCGCTTGGCTTATGATGTTCTTTTCAACAAGCATACGCTTTATACGGTCAAGCCTGTGCTGATGCCTACGAACTCTTCTTCGCATACCTCTTGCCTCACGTCTCGGCGCAGCAAGCGAAGCTCCTGTTTTCGGAACTTCGGCAGTATCAAAAATTCTCGAACCGAGCTTAACGATTCTTCTCGGCTCATCATTAAAATCCAATTCCATTACGCAATAACCTACCGAGGCTATTCCGCAGTCCAAACCGATTCCGTATTTCATAAGTGCAACTCCTTTATAACTCCCCTATAAAAAGATAACGACCTCCAAAAAGGAAGTCGTTAGAGCTTTGCGGTTTTCTACCTTTTTGTAGCAACCTAATTGTTCTTGGTATGTTATAAGAACAGTTTAATATTATCATATATTTTTCACTTTGTAAAGTATTTTTGGTGAAAATGTTGAAATGCTACGCCAAAAGATATGATTTTTTATTTATTTTTAATTCACTTTTTCTTTTCGTAAGAAGCTCAGCTTTGTTTCATTGATAACAATTCCAATAAACATTACCACGAAGCCGCAGACAATTCTCGGTGTAATGTGCTCGTCGGGATAGAACAAAATCGAAAACAGAACGCCGAACACCGCTTCGCAGCTCAAAATCAATGAGCTTGAGTTTGCGGAAGCATATTTCACGCCCACGTTCATAAGCAAAAACGCCAGCGTTGTCGCAAACACCGAAACATATGCAAGCGAGCCTATAGCCGAAAGCGAAATGCTCGCAGGAGCTTCTTCGAAAAGCAAAAATCCCGCAAAGCATATTATAAACGCCGCAAAGAACTGAAATGCCGTGTAAAGTATGACATCCATATCCTTGCCCCAAAGCTCAACGGCAACTATCTGTAAGGCGTAAAAAACACCGCAAACAAGCGTCATTCCGTCGCCCATAAAATTAAAGCCTATATCGCCCGAGCCGAGCGAAACAAGCCCTATTCCCGTAAGGCAAACCACAGCCGCTACAAGATTAAATTTGTCGGGTGCTTTCTTGGTAACTACCCAACAAAAGAACGGCACAAGAACACAATAAACCGTTGTCAAAAAAGCGTTTTTGCTCGGCGTGGTATATTGTAATCCGATAGTCTGCGTTATGTAAGCGAGGGCAAGAAACACGCCCGTTATACCGCCTGCCCACAGATATTTTTTATTAAGCTTCCTCCAATTCTTACAGCCGACAAGAAAAAGCAACAGCGCACCCACTAAAAAGCGTATGCTCAGAATAAAATAGAGTGGCATCTCATCAAGCGTATTTTTAAGTATAAAAAATGAGCTGCCCCATATTATCGTGCTGAGAAAGAGCATTGCTTTGGCAATCAAGCTCATATTTTTTGGTTTAGTCATAATTCCTCCGAAGAACTGCGTAGTTATATTGTTAAGCTATTGGAAAATATAAAAATAGATTAAACGACAAAGCTGTACAGCTCTCCCTCCACAAGAGTAAGCTCTCCTTTTTGACCCACTTCAAGACCGTCATACATTTCTTGCGGAACATTCAGCTTTATTTGCTCATTTTTGTCGGTTACAAAAACAACCGTATATACGTTTACGGCTTTAGGATACTTATCGCCTATCAGCATCGCACGGCAGCACAAATCAACTATTTCAGCATTAAAAGTTGATGTTTCAAACTCTGTTCTGATTTCAAATTTATTTGCCATATCAATTTTCGTTTCGCTGTCTCCCTTTTTGGCTTGCTTTACTACATGAGCGATATAATAACCGGTAAGTGCAATTATTACACAAATGCAAAAACCGATACAAATAAAGAAATCCATATAATCTCCTTTAGCCGCACTTAAATTTCATTAGGTTATCACATAAAAAGAAAAAATCCCAGTTGCTAAACACAATTGGGATTCGTTGGAGGCGACACCCAGATTTGAACTGGGGAATCGGAGTTTTGCAGACTCGTGCCTTACCACTTGGCTATGTCGCCTTATGTTTGGTGTCATTGGTAAAAAATAAGGACGCTTAGGATTTTAAGCGTCCTTTGGAGCGGATGACGAGGCTCGAACTCGCTACCTCCACCTTGGCAAGGTGGCGCTCTACCGGATGAGCTACATCCGCATTTTATGGTGCCTCCGATCGGAATCGAACCAATGACACGAGGATTTTCAGTCCTCTGCTCTACCGACTGAGCTACAGAGGCATTTTTTATGGCGACCCGGATCGGGCTCGAACCGACGACCTCCAGCGTGACAGGCTGGCGTTCTAACCAACTGAACTACCGGGCCATAACACTTTATTTTCATAAAGTGTATTTGGTGGGAGTTACAGGGCTCGAACCTGTGACATCCTGCTTGTAAGGCAGACGCTCTCCCAGCTGAGCTAAACTCCCATACTTTTTGGTCGGGATGACAGGATTCGAACCTGCGGCCCTCTGGTCCCAAACCAGATGCGCTACCAAACTGCGCTACATCCCGACGTATGTTCTCTGCCGTTTTGCTCTCGCCAAACGACTTGTATATAATAGCAAAGATATTTAGTTTTGTAAACCTCGATTACAGTCGATTATGTTTGTTTTTTGCTTATTTTACTTTTGTATTCTCATTTTTACGTTTATTTTCTACTTTATTCATATTTTTTATAAAATTATAAATAACATAGAAAACAAGCACCAATCCGCCGTAACCGCAAAGTCTGTAAGCTGTATTTATAATTTTAGAAAACCCCGCACCGCTCATAGCAACCGCAATTACAGTCATAAAGAATACAACAACATTCTTCCCTATTTTTCTGCTTGCTATGTCAAGTACGTTAAATCCGTTTGATACATCTGTGGTAATGACCGCAAAGAAAAGCATTGTTCCGTAAATCGCCCCAAACACTTTGTTTTGTCTGAGAGCCATTGTGAGCATAGGTATTTATCCGAGCTTTATTTTGCCGTAATATATTTCAAGCACAGTCCATATAAGTAACATCATAACAAACAGCACCACTCCGGACATAACGCTTGCCAGTGCCGCATCTTTCCTGTCCTGCAAAAAACGGCTCATACCCGCAAGAATTGCACCTGTTGTTATAAGATTGTATCCGGCATATGAAATACTTGAAACAGTCATTTTAACTTCATTTGAAAAAACTTGATGTTCTCGAAATCTCAATATATAGAAACAACAAAAAATGATACCGAAAATTATTGCACCCAAAATCGAATTTATACCCATAATTTTTTTATTGTTCATAAAAAATATCATTCCGCATACTGCATTAAAAATAATTGCGCCGAATATTTTTTTAATTCCGAACAATATAAAAAACATTTCCCCTGCACACGCCGTCATAACGCATACTGTGGATATTGCAAAAAGTAAAGTTATAATTTCGACAATTTTTCTTATATTATGTCTAAAAAAATTGTTCAGATAATCCGAATAAGTTTCTATATTTTTTTCTACACACACCGATAAAACCGCATACGCAAACACCGAAAAAATAATACACGAAAGCAATACACCTATAATACTGTATTTTCCGTATTTCACAAAAAAGCTTATAATCTCCTGTCCCGACGCAAAACCTGCACCGATAACCGCCGCCGCATAACCGCATACGACGCTTAAAATATTCCGTATATTTCTCATAGCCTCACCCCCTAAGAAAATTTATGCAAAAAAACAGTGCGGTATTCAAATACCGCACTTAAATTTCTTATTAAATTATTTTTTGATTATTTTTCAATAGAAAGAATTTTAAATTCAATCTCACCGCCGGGAGTGTTTGCCTTTACAGTTTCGCCTGCCGCTCTGTTAAGACAAGCCGCACCGATAGGTGATTCGTATGATAGCTTGTTCTTGTAAGGATCAGCCTCTGTTGAACCGACGATTGTGTACTTTTCTTCACCGCCGAATATTGCAAGAACAACCTTTGAACCCGGAGTTACAACGTCTGATTTGATTTCTTCATCGTCAATAACTCTTGCGTATTTAAGCATATATTCGATTTCGTTAATTCTTGCCTCTACTTCTGCTTGTTCATTTTTTGCTTCATCATATTCGCTATTTTCAGAAAGGTCACCAAAAGACAAGGCAACTTTTATTTTTTCTGCTATTTCTTTACGTTTAACAGTTTTAAGTTGCTCTAATTCTTCCTCTAATTTTTTTAATCCCTCATCGGTTAATATAACC
>ENA-OUQO01000355-OUQO01000355.1-human-gut-metagenome-genome-assembly--contig:-NODE-355-length-16405-cov-4.463670_pt1 | contig 16405 bp, 16 predicted proteins | sample MGYA00237944_ERZ548825 | MGnify/ENA primary metagenome ERZ548825 (study PRJEB26490, sample SAMN05194700) | human gut metagenome | biome: terrestrial biome; feature: human-associated habitat; material... | reverse complement strand
GAGATTTTGTCGTTTAGCGAAAATATAACTAAATTTGCGATGTCGCAGCAGTTCGGGATATACAGACAACCACACTGCCGCGCATGTACGTACAACATATAAAAAAAACTAATACACATGCTATTATCCATGACCGGCTTTGGCAAAGCCACCGTAGTCATCCCCGGGCGAACAATTACCGCCGAAGTAAAGTCCCTCAACTCGAAGCAATTCGATCTCAGCACCCGTATTCCGTCATCACTGCGTGCCTTCGAAATAGACATGCGCAACATTCTGGCCTCGAAGCTCCAACGTGGCAAGGCCGATTTTGCCGTCACCGTCGAGAATACGGCGGCAGCGGTGTCGTGCCACCTCAACGTGGACAATTTGGCCGCATATCGCGCACAAGTATCCGAGGCCGCCGGGGCTCTCGGTATTCCCGAACCGGAGGACTGGTACAGCGTACTGCTGCGCTTCCCGGATGTGATGCAGACCAACGAGGAGGAAAGTGTGGACAACGAAACCCTGGCCCAAGCACTGCGCGAAGTCACCTCTCAGGCCGCCGATGCGTTGATGGACTACCGCCGCGCCGAAGGCCGAAAACTGGAAGAATTTTTTGCGGTACGCATCCGGCGTATTTCCGAGCTGCTGGCGCAGACTCCACAATACGAGGCCGAGCGAATACAGCGCATACGCACACGTCTGGCCGAGGCTCTTCAAAGCATCCCCGTCATCGATTACGACAAAGGTCGCCTGGAGCAGGAAATGATTTTCTATATCGAAAAACTCGATGTCAACGAAGAGCGCCAACGCCTCACCCAACACTTGGCTTACTTTATGGAGACTATGGAGCAAGACCCCGGACAAGGCAAAAAACTCGGATTTATCGCTCAAGAGATGGGTCGCGAAATCAATACCCTCGGATCTAAGTCCAATCACGCCGAGATGCAGCGCATAGTCGTAATGATGAAAGACCTTCTCGAGCAAATCAAGGAACAGGTGCTCAACGTAATGTAACCCCCCTACCATACCATCATGAAACAAGGCAAGATTATCGTCATCAGCGCCCCCAGCGGCTGCGGCAAGTCCACCATCATCAATGCCATACTCGATGCGGGCGATATAGACATGCGCTTCAGCGTAAGCGCCACCAACCGCGCACCGCGCGCCGGCGAAGTGGACGGCGTACACTACCATTTTCTGTCTACCGACGAGTTTCAGAACGCCATAGCCGAAAATCGTTTTATCGAATGGGAGGAAGTATATCCCGGACGCTATTACGGCACTCTGACCTCCGAGGTCGAAAATGCCATAAATGCCGGGGACAACATCATACTCGACATTGACATCAAAGGCGCCCTCAACGTCAAACGCCATTTCGGCAACCGCGCACTCACTATATTCATCCTGCCGCCGGACATCGACACCCTGCGCCGACGCCTCGAAGCTCGCGGCACCGATGACCAAGAGGCTATAAACCAGCGCGTAGCCAAGGCCGAATACGAGATTTCGTTTGCAGACAAATGCGATATACGCATCACCAACGACAACCTCGAAACAGCCGTGGCCGAGACACGTCAGGCCATCACTTCTTTCTTGGCTGACTGAAATCCGTCCTTCAGCCCGGCAGAAAGCCTTTAGATAAAAAAGACAGAGGAACGCGGACCGTCCGACACACGCACACATGAGAGAAACCATCGGCATACTCGGCGGAACTTTCAACCCCGTACACATAGGTCACATTGTACTGGCTTCTTTTCTAGTTCAATGGAAATATGCGGACCGGGTGTGGCTGGTGTTGTCACCGCTCAATCCCCTGAAACAAGGGTGTGATATACTGCCTGATGCCACGCGTATGGAGATGCTCGTCAATGCCACTCGCGATATCGTCGGCGTCGAGCCCTGTGATATCGAGTTGTCAATGCCACGCCCCTCTTATACCATAAATACGTTGCACAAATTGGCCGAAACATACCCGGACAAGGATTTCAAGCTGATTATAGGCAGCGACAACTGGCTCATCTTTGACCGATGGCGTGACTACGACAAAATACTCGCCGAATTCGGCGTCTTGGTATATCCGCGTCCGGGATACGAAATCACCGAAGAAAATATGCACAAGCGTATGCGTCAGGTACATGCCCCCATAATCGAAATATCAAGCACTATGATACGTCAAGGCATAGCCGACGGGCGTGATATGCGCGCTTTTGTACCCAACGGCGTCTACGAGTGCATCACCCGAAACAATCTCTACAAAAACTGATAATGTCACTTTCCAACAATACATTAGCCGTAATGGCTCTGTGCAACGAATACTGCCAAGCCATCCAATCCGTGGCCTCGGGCGATATCGCCGTCGACGAGGACACCTCGGCACACGATGCCTTTGTAAACTCGATGTTGCGACTGCTGCCGCGTATATACATCGCCGCCAACGATATTCCCGAAAGCATAGATGACACCGACGCATACATTGCCGATGCACTCGACGAGGACACCTACGACGCCATGCGACGCGCCATCGAGGAATTGTTAGGTGCCGATGATACATACCTCGAAGTATTCCATCAAGATATGAAATACTCCGATACACCCATCGCCGCCAGCATCGCCGAAGGTCTCTGCGACATCTTCCAAAGCACCTACAACTATCTGCAAACAGTACGCGCCGATGCCACCGACCCGGTGGTCGATGCAGCCACCGAGGCCCTGCGTGCCGACTTCGTACAATACTGGAGCGGCATATTGTGCAACGTGTTGCGTGCTCTCAATGCCCTGCGCGCCAACTGATATAGGATACCTCTCTGTATCAAAACAATACAATATAGACACATAACACGATATATCTAATCTCAACAAAAAACATAAAACACCGCTATGCTGTCACTCAAAGAATTTCTCGACGCCTCAGTGGTCAATTTTTGGACCATTGACACTATATGCCACCAGTTGTATTATGCCGGCTTCCAATTTTTGGATGCACGCAAGCAATGGGACCTCGTCCCGGGAGGCAAATATTACACACTGCAAAACGGCACCGCCGTTATGGCTTTCATAGTGCCGGATAGCGGCGACAAAACCCTTCATGCCCCCGACCGATTTCATATAATCAGTGCACACAGCGATTCGCCCGGATTTCGCGTCAAGCCCAAATGCGAGATGCTCGGCGAAGGTCGTATGCTGCGACTCAACACCGAAGTATACGGCGGCCCGATATTGTACACGTGGTTTGACCGCCCGCTGTCTCTGGCCGGACGCGTGATACTGCGCGGCGACGATGCCATGCACCCCGTCACTCGTCTGGTGCGCTTCGACCGCCCCATGCTCACCATCCCGCATCTGGCAATACACTTCAATCGCGCCGTCAACGAGGGCAATCCCCTATCACGCCAACGCGATATGCTCCCGGTAGTGGGTACTCTCCCCGAAGACGAAAAACCCGAAGGATGGTTGTGCCGACAGATAGCCGCCGAACTCGAAGTCAAACCCGAAGACATCCTCGACTACGATATCTCGCTATATGACACCACCAAGGCCTGCACTGTAGGCGCTTACGAAGACTACATCACCTCGGGACGCATAGACGACCTGAGTATGGTACATGCCGCCACCGCCGCCATCGCCGATGCACAACCGTCGACAGACGGCACTCTCAAAGTTATGGCCATCTTCGACAACGAGGAAACCGGATCGGGTACCAAGCAAGGCGCCGGATCGCCAATACTGGACTACGTACTGCGTCGCATATACGCCGCCGCCGATGCGCCCGAAGAAAAATACCTGCGCAGCGTGGCCGACTCTTTTATGGTCAGCGCCGACAACGCCCACGGCACACATCCAAACTATATGGACAAATACGACCCCACCAATCATCCGTTGCTCGGTGGCGGCCCGGTCATCAAAATCAACGCAAATTGCAAGTATATGACCGATGCCGACAGCGCCGCCGTATTTGCCTCTATATGCAAGGATGCCGGAGTGCCGGTACAGTATTTCGTCAACCACAGCGACGTAGCCGGAGGCTCGACATTGGGCAATATCCTCACCTCACAAATACCGCTGCGCGGTGTCGATATGGGTGCCGCCGTCTGGGCCATGCACTCGGTACGCGAAACCGCCTCGCTTCGCGATCACGAAATGATCATCCGCGCCTTCAAGGCGTTCTACGCCCAACGCTGATATCTACACCTATAGCAATAAGGAGCGGAGAACGAAAAGACCGCTCCTTATTGCTAAACAATGTACCATACACGGATGCTTCGGACCATTTTTTTTCCGCAAGCTCTCCTAATCCAAAATTAGCATTATCATACATAATAAATTTTTCTCCCTTATGACTATAACAAAGACAATCACCGCTTTATGTGCCGTCTGCGCATCATTGACCGCTTACGCACAAGACGCCCACGCCTACCAATGGCCGGACTCGATATACGCCTGTGTAAACAACGCCGACTATCTCACCCAAGATGAAAAACAGGTGGTAATCGAAATAAACAAAGCGCGCACCAATCCGGTGCAATATGCCTTGGAAGTTCTTGTACCCTATATGCACAGCATCGACAATAGCAACGTATACACCAATAGTCAAGGATACCTTATACGCACCCAAGAAGGTCAAGGAGCCGTAGACGAAGCCATCAACGCCATGCACCTGCAAAAATCCATGCCCATGCTGCATCCGCAGCAGTATCTCGCACTGGCCGCCTCGGACTTATGCAATGATCTCGGACCCAAAGGTATGACCGGGCACATCGGTACAGACGGAAGCTCGATGAAACAACGCATAGCAAGACATAACCCCGATGCACAAAACGCCGGATGCAGCGAAATATCTTCGTACGGCGAAATGACACCCGTGGAAACGGTAAGGTCACTGATAGTGGACGACGGCGTACAATCACGCGCCAACCGCAAAATGCTCTTTGAAAGTTTCTCCTCCACCGGTATCGCCATAGGTACACATGCCAAGTACGATAAAATGTATGTTTTGGTATTTCAAAACCCCATCACCAAAGACAATCGAGACAACCATACAAACATAATCGCCGCCACGCCCCAAAACACAAAGCCCGCCCCGGACATCGCCGCTTGGCCCGATTCTATATACTCGGTAGTGGCAAATGCCCCCTACCTCTCCCAATTGGAAAAAGAAACCATCATCGAAGTCAATAAAGCACGCACCAACCCTACTCGCTACATCAAAGAAGTACTCGTTCCCTTCCTCAATGCAATGGGCGAAGACAGCACATATCTTAACAGCGAAGGTAAAAAGATGCGAACACACGAAGGCAAATCAGCCATCGTAGAAGCCATCGAAGACTTGAAAACAAAGAGGCCCATGAATATGTTGAGACCCAAACAGTCATTATATCTTGCCGCTCTCGACCATTGCAATGACTGCGGTCCCAAGGGTATATATGGCCACGATGGCTCGGACGGATCCACTTTTGACTTACGAATAAAAAGGTATGATCCCAATATAGGTCATTGCGGCGAAAATATAGCGTACGGCTATAAGACCGCTATGGAAATAGTGCGTTGTCTTATTGTGGACGACAACGTACCCGGCAGGGGACATCGCAAAAACACTTTTCAAAACTTCTTATATGTAGGTGTAGCCTCCGGAACGCACAAAACATATAAGATTATGATCGTATTCGACTTCTCCGAATAGCCTCATCTCCGCCGCTCTACATACAGTGTCAATAAGTATGTCGAAAACTGATAAGAAACTATTGAAAACTATTTTTGGAAATATCGGAGACTTGGCCATATACACAGAATCACCTAATGCTCCAAAATTTTTCTATAATAAGTTATCATATCCGCTTTCTACCTTTTTCGACCATCTTTTCAACCTGCGAGAGCCGAATACTGCCGAAAAGTTATTAACTTTGCACGTTATCCACACCATGTCAATAAAGTTTGTATCTTGTTGTGGATAAGCAAAACCGGGTGTTTATAACCCCGAAGAGCAATACACAATAAGATGTTGATAACGTATTTTCCAAATATTCAGCGAAAAAGTTATGAGCGTTATCTACACCCATTATTGTTCTTATAGAGTTGTTGAAAAAATTTTCTTCATTAAACCTTTAAATAATATATGGATGTTGAAAACTCCGGACGACAGTCCGTCGAAGCACTCAAAGAAGAAATACAGCGTCTAAAGCAAGAGCGCGGCGCTGTCATCATGGCGCATTATTACCAGCAGCCCGAGGTGCAGGACATTGCCGACTTCATAGGCGATTCGCTGGCTCTGGCTCAGCAGGCAACCAAACTGGCTCAAAAGGTAATAGTGTTATGCGGCGTCCATTTTATGGCCGAAACTGCCGCTATACTGTGCCCGGAGAAGACCGTGATTATTCCCGACCCTACCGCCGGATGCTCTCTGGCCGATTCGTGTCCGGCCGACCGCTTTGAAGCTTTCATCAAGGAACACCCCGGACATACTGTCATATCTTATGTCAATACTTCGGCTGCCGTAAAAGCTCTCAGCGATATCCTGGTCACCAGCTCGAATGCGCGTAAGATTGTTGAAAGCCTGCCCAAGGATACTCCCATCATCTTCGGACCGGACCGTAATCTCGGAAACTATATAAACAGCGTCACCGGTCGTAATATGGTGTTATGGGACGGCGCCTGCCATGTGCACGCTCGTTTCAGCGTCCAAGGCATCATTGACCTCAAAAAAAAATATCCCGGTGCTCCGGTATTGGCTCACCCCGAATGTCCTAAGGCGGTACTTATACTTGCCGACCATATAGGATCTACAGCGGCTTTGCTCAAGTACGCACAGCAAAGCGATGCCGGCACCTTCATCGTGGCCACCGAAAGCGGCATATTGCACCAAATGCACAAGAGTTGCCCCGAAAAGAAATTCATACCCGCTCCGCCGGACGAACTGGGATGCGGATGCAACGAATGTTCGTTTATGAAGCAGATCACCCTTGAAAAGGTGCGCGACTCGCTGCGCGACCTGACTCCGGTGGTCACGGTAGATGCCGAGACGGCACGACGCGCTGTCGTTCCCATACAGAGAATGCTCGAACTTTCGTGAAATATACATCTCATACTTCATATAAATAAAGAAAAAACAATATTACACTGCATATAATGGAATATAATCATCGCGACATCGAAGCCCGCTGGCAACAGTATTGGCGAGACAACAATACATATCGTGTGGACATAGACACCAAACGTCCCAAATACTACGTACTTGACATGTTCCCCTACCCTTCTGGAGCAGGCTTGCACGTAGGACACCCCTTAGGATACATTGCCTCGGACATCGTAAGTCGTTACAAAAGACTTAAAGGCTTCAACGTGCTCCATCCCATGGGTTATGACGCCTACGGACTGCCGGCCGAGCAGTATGCCATACAGACCGGACAGCATCCCGAAGTAACTACCCAGACAAATATAGCACGCTATCGCGAACAATTGGATAAGATAGGCTTTTGCTACGACTGGTCGCGCGAAATACGCACCTGCGACCCCGAGTATTACAAATGGACTCAATGGACATTCAAGCGTATGTTCCTGAGCTACTATGATACTCAGGCTTGCAAGGCTATGCCCATCACCGAACTTGTGGCACGTTTCGAAAAGGAAGGTGCCGGTGCCGACACTCCGGCAGCCTCTTCGCAGGTACTCACCTTCACCGCCGACGAATGGAAGGCTATGGATGCCAAGCAGCAGTCGGACGTGCTCATGAACTATCGTATAGCATATCTCGGCAATACTATGGTCAATTGGTGCCCCAAATTGGGAACGGTGCTGGCCAACGACGAAGTTTCGGAAGGTGTATCACTTCGCGGCGGATATCCCGTAGAGCAAAAAGTGATGTACCAATGGTGTCTGCGCGTAAGCGCTTATGCCGAGCGCCTGCTTCAAGGTCTTGATACCATCGATTGGAACGATTCGCTCAAGGAAACGCAGCGCAACTGGATAGGCCGCAGCGAAGGTGCCGAAATGTATTTTGCCATCGAAGGAAGAGATGATATAGACCTCGAAATATTCACAACTCGTGCCGATACGGTCTTCGGTGTTACTTTCATGGTACTTGCTCCCGAGAGCGAGTACGTGGACAAAGTCACCACCGACGATCAACGCGAAGCTGTCACCGCATACATCGCCGCCACCAAGCGCCGTACCGAGCGCGAACGTCTTATGGACAAACGTGTCAGCGGTGTATTCACCGGTGCATACGCTGTCAACCCTCTCACCGGCAAAAATATTCCTATTTGGGTAAGCGATTATGTACTTGCCGGATACGGTACGGGTGCAATTATGGCCGTGCCCGCACATGATAGCCGCGACTACGCTTTTGCCCGCCATTTTGACCTTCCTATCATACCGCTGATCGAAGGCGCCGATGTATCCGAGCAGTCTTTTGATGCCAAGGAAGGCATAATGATGAATAGCGAAGGCCCGGACCTCAACCTCAACGGACTTACCGTCAAGGAAGCCATCGCAGCCACAAAAAAATATATTAAGGAAAATGGTATAGGCCGTGTAAGGGTCAATTATCGCCTGCGTGACGCCATATTCTCGCGTCAGCGCTACTGGGGCGAACCTTTCCCCGTATACTACAAGGATGGTATTCCTTGTATGCTCGATGACAAAGACCTGCCGCTGTTGCTCCCCGAAATAGACGCATATCTGCCTACCGAGAAGGGCGAACCGCCGCTGGGTCGTGCCAAAAACTGGAAAACTGCCGATGGCTATCCCTTGGAACTGAATACTATGCCCGGATTTGCAGGTAGCTCGGCATACTATCTGCGCTATATGGATCCGCGCAACCACGATGCACTCGTGTCCAAGGAGGCCGACGAATATTGGCGCAATGTAGACCTGTATATAGGCGGCACCGAACACGCTACCGGACACTTGATATACAGTCGTTTCTGGAACAAATTCCTCTATGACCTCGGAATAGTGGTAGAGGAAGAACCCTTCAAGAAACTCATCAATCAAGGTATGATACAAGGTCGTTCGAACTTTGTATATCGTATCAAAGACACCAACACCTTTGTAAGCGTAGGCAAGAAGAAGGACTACGATGTAACTCCTATACATGTGGACGTCAATATAGTAAAGAACGATGTACTGGATACTGAAGCTTTCCGCAAATGGCGTCCCGAGTACAACGATGCGCAGTTTGTCCTCGAAGACGATGGTCGCTATCTTTGCGGATACGCAGTCGAAAAGATGTCCAAGTCAATGTTCAATGTCGTCAATCCGGACGATATCGTCGCCACTTACGGTGCAGATACACTTCGCCTCTACGAAATGTTCCTCGGTCCGTTGGAGCAGTCCAAGCCGTGGGATACAAACGGTATAGACGGCGTCAACCGCTTCCTCAAAAAACTATGGGCACTCTTCTACAAAGGCGACGAATTCCTGCCCGATGACAGCGCCGCTTCCGACGAAGACTTGCGCAGCCTCCATCGCCTCATAGCCAAGGTTACGGCCGACATCGACAACTTCTCTTTCAATACCTCGGTGGCTGCCTTTATGATATGTGTCAACGAGCTTACCTCGCGTCACTGCCGCAGCCGACAGGTATTGCAACCGCTTTTGGTGCTTCTCACACCCTTTGCACCGCATATTGCCGAAGAATTGTGGCACGCTTTGGGCAACACTACCACCATCTGCGATACCCAATGGCCGCAAGCCGAGGAACGCTATCTCAAAGCCGATACACAGACGTATGCCGTGTCCTTTAATGGTAAGGCACGCTTCACCATTACTGTGGCTGCCGGTACCGAACGCGCCGATGTCGAGCGTTTGGCACTCAGCAATTCCGCCGCTACCAAGTGGTTGGAAGGCAAGCAGATTGTAAAAATTATAGTAGTGCCGGGCAAGATAGTGAATGTCGTAGTTAAATAAAAAAACATTCCAATAAAATAATCATACAATAGACATAAAACACTATCTAATCACACCTCTTGCAAAATAAATAATAATATGGAATACGATTATTTGGTCATAGGCTCCGGTATAGCCGGCATGAGTTTTGCCCTCAAAGTGGCGGAGCACGGTCGTGTAGCTTTGATATGCAAGACTACTCTCGATGAGGCCAACACCGCATTGGCACAAGGCGGGGTCGCTTCGGTGACCAATCTTGCCGTGGACAACTTCGAGAAACACATACATGATACTATGGTAGCCGGAGACTGGCTCTCCGACCCGGCAGCAGTACGCGCCGTGGTCACCGGAGCACCCAAAGGTATCAAAGACCTGCTGTCTTGGGGTGTGAACTTTGACCGTCGCGAAGACGGGTCTTTTGACTTGCACCGCGAGGGTGGACATAGCGAATTCAGAATACTGCATCACGCCGACAACACCGGATTCGAAATACAACGCGGTCTTATAGAGGCAGTGCGACATAACTCCAATATAGACATCTACGAGCATCATTTTGCCATAGAAATCATCACCCAACACCATTTGGGACGCATAGTGACACGCCGAACTCCTGACATAACTTGCTATGGAGCATATGTACTCGACCAAGAGACAGGCAAGGTTGAAAAATTCCTTGCACGCGTAACTGTCATGGCTACCGGCGGCGTCGGCGCCGTATACCAGACAACGACCAATCCGCTTGTAGCCACCGGCGATGGTATAGCTATGGTATACCGTGCCAAGGGAACGGTCAAAGATATGGAATTCATACAGTTCCATCCTACGGCGTTGTTCCACCCGGGCGATCGTCCATCGTTCCTTATTACCGAAGCCATGCGCGGCTATGGTGCAGTATTGCGCAACCTACGTGGCGACGAATTCATGCAGAAGTATGACCCGAGATTGTCGCTGGCGCCGCGCGACATTGTTGCACGCGCTATAGACAGCGAAATGAAACTCTACGGCGACGACCATGTATATCTTGACGTAACGCACAAAGACCCCGAAGAGACACGCCATCACTTCCCCAATATTTATCAGAAGTGCTTGAGCCTCGGCATAGATATCACCAAAGATTATATTCCCGTGGCACCGGCTGCCCATTACCTTTGCGGCGGCATCGCCGTCGATCTGGACGGTCAGTCTTCGATACATCGTTTGTATGCTTTGGGCGAATGCAGCCGCACGGGACTACACGGAGGCAACCGCTTGGCATCCAACTCGCTGATAGAAGCTGTGGTATATGCCGATGCGGCAGCACGACACGCCGTGACCCATGCCCCCGGATACGAATTGCGCCATGATGTCCCGGACTGGAACGATGAGGGTACACGCCATCCCGAAGAAATGGTGTTAATCACCCAAAGCATCAAGGAAGTCAACCAAATCATGGGTACATACGTGGGTATTGTGCGCTCTAATCTACGTCTTGACCGTGCCTGGAATCGTCTCGATATACTGTACGAAGAAACCGAGAAACTTTTCAAGGAATCAAAAGTGTCACGTGATATTTGCGAATTGCGCAATATCATCAACGTGGGCTACCTGATTATGCGACAAGCCAAGGAACGCCACGAGTCGCGAGGCTTGCACTACACTGTGGACTATCCCCCGGTACCGCACGACCATCAGTGAAAATGAAGCGGCGCAGCATGATCATAGCGCTGGCCGCCGTAGCAATCATGGTAGCCGGCACGCTATGTTCCGCCTCAGGGCAGGAACATAGCCCGGATATGCGCCTGCCTTCTGCACGCGAAAATATTTACCAAGGATACAACTTCGTAGTCGATCCGGAAACGGGCGACACAATGACAATATTTTTCCTTCGTCCTTTCACGGTGTATCCGCCTATGAAATTCCGAAACAAGAAGGAAGAGGAATTCTATTGGCGAACCGTGCGCAATGTCAAGGTAACCCTTCCGTATGCCAAAATGATACGCGAGACACTTATCGAGACATACGAGTACATAGAGACTTTTGATACACAGAAGGAGCGTGAGCAATATCTCAAACGCATGGAAAAGGAACTTTTCAAACAGTACAAGCCAATACTCAAGCGACTGAGCAAAAGCCAGGCGCGGCTTTTGGTAAAGCTTATACAGCGCGAAACCGACCAATCGTCATACGAAATTGTCAAGGCATTTCTCGGCAGTTTTCGTGCCGTATTCTGGCAAGGCTTCGGACGGCTTTTCGGCGTCAATTTGCGAGGTAAGTTCCAACCCGAGAAAAAGCGTGAGGATGCCATCATAGAACGCGTGGCCACGCTTGTCGAACAAGGCTCACTGTAATACCGCGGACGGATATGGATATAGACAAAATACTGGGAAGATACGGTTCGTACCTCACGGTCGAACGCGGATACAGCGACAATACGTGCGAAGCATACGTCACGGACGTCTCCAAATTGCTCAACGCACTTGCCGCCGCCAATATCGACCCGGCCAAAGCCACGGTGGACGACTTGCGCTCTTTTATGGGCGACTTGCACGACCTGGGTATTATGCCGCGTTCGTGCGCACGCATACTCAGCGGCATCAAGAACTTCTATCGTTACCTACGCCTCGAGGGTGTTATGGACACCGATCCGACCGAATTACTGGAAAGTCCGTCCGTGGGCACTCGTCTGCCTTCGGTACTTTCCTTGGACGAAATAGATGCACTGATAGCCGCTATGGACGATACCCCGTTGGGACGTCGCAACCGCGCAATCATAGAGACTATGTACGGATGCGGACTACGAGTATCCGAGTTGTGTGCATTGCAGATTTCGCATATAGACTTCCGTAATGCGGTGATGCTTATCCGCGGCAAAGGCTCCAAGGAAAGACTTGTCCCGGTAAATGACATTGCATTGGCGCGCATCAAAAACTACATTGACACCGACCGCAACGAAGTCCCGATAGTACCGGCCGATGCCGATACGGTTTTTGTCAGCCACCGCGGCCGACATCTGTCACGCGTCATGATTTTCTACATACTGCGTGATGCCGCCGAACGAGCCGGCATACGCACTCCGCTATCGCCGCACACGCTGCGTCACTCATTTGCTACACATCTGCTTGAAGGCGGTGCCAACCTCCGCGCCATACAGCAGATGTTGGGGCACGAATCCATAGCCACCACGCAGATATACCTGCATATCGAAAACTCGCGCTTGCGTCAGGAAATTCTCGAGCACCATCCGCGCTACAGACACACCGCAACCGCGACATCCAACGGTTGATAAACTCAGGTCAACCGAAAAAAAATAAACTAACAACAAAAGTATTATATAACATCCGAATATCACCCATATCATAAGACATGTCCACCATATACCTGAACCTCGGCAGCAATCTCGGCGACCGCCGCGCCAATATCGAAAGAGCCATACTGATGCTGGCTTCACGCTATCCGCAGTCACGCATACGTCGTGCCCCGGAGATACAGAGTGACGCTTGGGGATTCGATACGGTCAATCGTTTTATCAACGTCGGCATCGCCATCGACCTTCCCGAAGGCGTTGAGGTGGACCCGCTGGCATTATTAGACCAGGTGCAGGCCATAGAGCAGACCATAGCTCCGGGCGAGACACACCGCAACACCTTGGGTGACTACATAGACCGCAGCATCGACATCGACATAATCGCTATAGACGACTTGGTATACTCGCATCCGAGGCTCAAAATTCCGCACCCACATGCCGGCGCGCGCGCATTTGTGATGCGACCCATGCACTTTCTGCGACCGGGATGGACACCCGAAAACACCATAGCCGCCGGTGCGCCGCGCAAAAAGACCACGGCCGAGATGCACCGCGATACGCTCGAACAATTCCATTCCAAAGAAAAATTGCCGCTGATAGTGGTGCTGGATAATATCCGTTCGCTCAATAATATAGGTGCTATATTCCGTACATGCGACGCCTTTGCAGTGCGACATATATGCTTGTGCGGTATCACTGCCACACCGCCTTCGGTGGAGATACACAAGACAGCTCTCGGTGCCGAGGATTCGGTGGACTGGTCGTATTACGACAACACCCTCGAAGCCATATCCGTACTGCACAATCGCGGATATGCAGTATGCTGCCTCGAACAGGTACACGGCAGTGTATCTTTGCAAGATTTTGACCCGAAGGACGGTCGCGGATATGCCGTAGTTGTCGGCAACGAAGTCGATGGAGTGGACCCGGCCGTTGTGGCTGCCAGTGACATATACCTCGAGATACCGCAATTCGGTACCAAACATTCGCTCAATGTCAGCGTCTCTGCCGCTATAGCCATGTGGCACATAGCCATTCGCCTTGCCGGCAACACCTGACGGTATCCCGCCACCACCGCCTTTCACGCTTTAAGAAAAATGGCTACCTTTGCGGTAGTATTAAGGACCATGAAATGAAAGCAGAAGAAATAAAACAATTATTCGAGAGCTTCGAGGCCATAGCCATAGAATATGAAGGCGTCGAATGTTGGAGTGCACGTGAACTTTATTCTGTACTGGGATATGCCCGATGGGATCGTTTCAAAGAAGCTATAAACAGGGCCAAAGAGTCCTGCGTAAATGCAGGAGAGTCAATTACCGACCATTTTTCCAACGTCGGGAAAATGGTCTTGCTTGGATCAGGTGCTGAACGTCAGATAGATGACATACTGTTGACGCGCTATGCCTGTTACCTTATAGCCCAAAACGGCGACCCTCGGAAGCCAGAAATAGCATTTGCACAAAACTATTTTGCCGTGCAGACGCGCCGCGCCGAGATTGTCCAACAACGCATCCTCGACCACGAACGCGTACAAGCTCGCGCCAAACTTGCCGAGACAGAAAACCGCCTTTCAGGCGTATTATACGAACGCGGGGTTGACTCGAAGGGATTTGCAATAATACGTACCAAAGGCGACCGGGCTCTATTCGGCCTCAATACAGCGCTTATGAAGCGCCGCGTCGGCGCACCCGATAAACGCCCCCTTGCCGACTTCCTTTCAACAGTCGCAATCAAGGCTAAAGACCTGGCTGCAGAGATGACTTCGGTCAATGTCCAACAAAAAGACCTCCACGGACAAATAGCGATAGAGGGCGAACATGTGGACAACAATACTGCTGTTCGCGGAATGTTGCTCGACCGTGGCATCCGCCCCGAAACCCTGCCACCGGGCGAGGACGTCAAGAAAGTGGAACGCCGCCTGAAAGCTGACGAGAAAAAGATACTTCCCAAACCCTCAAAGAAAAAACAGTAATGGCCAACGAATCACTATCGGCGGCTAAAGCCGCAAAGAACGACGAGTTCTACACGCAGTACTACGACATCGAGCGCGAAATCAACGCCTACCTCGAATACGACCCCGATGTCTTTCGTGGTAAGACCGTACTGCTGCCTTGCGATGACCCAGAATGGAGCAATTTCACGCTCTATTTTGCCCAGCACTTTCAGACACTGGGTTTGAAAAAGCTGATTTCCACGTCATACGCTGCCGAAAGCAAGAAATACAGGACGCCATACCAGCCCTCATTATTCGAACAAGATGCGCCCCAGTTCGACCCGGCAAAGACCTCCGTGCGCGGCAAAATCTTCGTGCTCGATCACGACATTGACGGCGACGGGCGCATCGACTTCCACGACCTCGAATGGCGCTACCTTGACGGTGACGGCGACTTCCGCAGCGCCGAAGTCACCGCCCTGCGCGACCAGGCCGACATCATCGTCACCAACCCACCTTTCTCGCTTTTCCGCGAATTCCTCGCTTGGATTGTCGAAGCCGATAAGAAATTTGTTATTATAGGGAATATGAACGCTTTGACATATCGCGAAGTATTTCCCTTGATTAAAAACAACAAGATTTGGCTGGGAAATGGTTTTCATAATGGGAATGCCTACTTTCGACCAGTTGGTGAGCGTGAATACGCATCCGGAGTTAAAGATGATAACACCGGGCTTGTAAAATTCAGAAATTGCTGTTGGTTTACCAACATCGACCACGGACGCCGCCACCAGCCATTATCGCTAATGACCATGGAAGAAAACATCATGTATTCCAAGCACAAGGAAATCCGTGGCAAAGGCTATGCCCACTATGATAATTATGACGCCATAGAAGTTCCCTACACGGATGCAATTCCGTCCGACTATTACGGCGTTATGGGTGTCCCTATCACTTTCCTTGACAAGTACTGCCCGGAGCAATTCGAAATATTAGGAGTTTTTAATCATGGGTCAGATGGACCCTGGGATTTCGCGACTGCCACCGTCAATGGTATTGATAAAATAAACGTTTAGCAATAAAGAGGAGGTCGAAATATTAGGTGCTACTGAAAGCGAGGGGAAAGGATTCTCTAATGGCCTGTGGTTATCGGACTGCGGTGTTTCACAACCGCTTGTAAATGGTGTCAGAGTATACAAACGAATTTTTATCAAGCGCAGGCCAATCGCCTAATCAGCAGTCGGGCATATGTTGAAGATAACTCCCCATTAATTAGGGAAATTCAGAAAATAGTCAACTAATTATTTGTCAGAGTCATAGAAGTTTTG
>ENA-OUQO01000347-OUQO01000347.1-human-gut-metagenome-genome-assembly--contig:-NODE-347-length-16858-cov-17.252812_pt1 | contig 16858 bp, 15 predicted proteins | sample MGYA00237944_ERZ548825 | MGnify/ENA primary metagenome ERZ548825 (study PRJEB26490, sample SAMN05194700) | human gut metagenome | biome: terrestrial biome; feature: human-associated habitat; material... | reverse complement strand
CTGATGCAAGTTGCAGTCAAACTTTATCGACGCACGTACTTCCTCGAATGCTTACACAACACACACGCCTGCCGGATCGCATAATCTCTGTTGGCCACAAATCTGTCAAGAGCACTATGCGTCGTGTAGTCTTTTCCCGATTTTACCTCAAGTGGTATTGATGACATATTCCTCACATCATCAATCAGATAGTCCACCTCACCGTTTTTCTTGTTATCATAATAATACAGGTCAAATCCGTGCGCCTTCAGTTCCTGGGCGACAACCGTCTCGTAAACCGAACCAAGATTGACAGAACGGATGTCTTCAAGAACCGGCCTGATGTCGTTGCCATATAATATTCCCGTAAACAAGCCACAGTCATTAAGATACAATTTGAGAAGATTCTTCCCGGCATTCTGTCTGAGCGGATAAGCAGGCTGGCTTATGGCATCCACCTCCAACGCGACCCCGGAAGACACAAGGTAGTCGAACTCGTCCTGATAGTCACTGGTTCGTTTACCTTTTTTTCCTTCGATGTCCTTGACCTTGACACGCTTCTTCTTGTTTTCAAGATTTGACGGAATCATTTCATATATTCGTAGAATCTTAAGCTTACGTGAAGACTCCTTTTCGTATTTTGAAGCGTCAAGACCATAGAGTTCCAGAATTTCCCTGTGCACATCGCGCACTTTGACGATGTTATGCTCCTTCACATAAGTATTCACAGCATCAGGAAGACCGCCCACAAGAAGATACTTCCTGAACAAGTCCAACATTTTCCTGTGTATGGATTCGTTGGGCGAGACCCTCTCTTCAAAGCACCGACGCAAGTCTTCTATAACGAGTCGCCCTACACCGTTGGCCCAAAGAAATTCCTCGAAATCAAGTGGATACATATGCAAAGGAGTTATGCTTCCTATCGGGATGGATTGTGTCTTCTTCAATGTGACCCCGAGCAGAGATCCGCTTGCTATGTAGGTAAAGCGCCCATCTTCCATAAGAAACTTAACCAAGGTAAGCAGGTGGTCATAGGCCTGGATCTCATCGATGAACACGAGCGTTGATTTCTTGTCGGACATCCTATCCCCTGCAACAGCACTCAACGCAAGATAGAAATTCTCTGTTGTCTTGGCTTCCGCAAACAGCCTGTCACCCTGCTTGTCTTTCTCCATATTAATCTCAATGAAGTTCGGGAACATCCGGCTTCCAATCTCACGGATAATGAACGACTTCCCGATTTGTCTCGCACCATCGACAACAAGCATTTTATCGCCGCCGGACTTTAGATAGTTTTCTATTTGTTTTGAAATCTTACGATCAAGCATATCTCACACATTTATTCCGAAATTTTACATAGGCAAATATACATTTATTCCGAAAAATATGGAAGCCAATAACGCATTTATTCCATAAAAAGAAAAAATTTTTGTAGCACGGAGAATTCGCGCCGAGAAGTAGAAAAGTGTTCCGTGCACAGATCAGGCTCTTCCGCTCACGAAGGTCCCCATAAAGGCCTTGTTGTGAGCAAAAAGGCTGATCTGGCTCACGAGGTGTTCACAAGGAGCAAGGTGGTGTGCAAGAAGGGGGCGAATCACGCGCGAAGATCACGCGTGTGTCGCAGACGGTTCAATGTATTGGGTCAAGACTGGTCAAGTGCCTTGAGAATCTCGGCGGCGAGAGCCGGGGAGACGAGTTTGGAGAGGTCTTCGAGGGGGGCGGCGGCGATGCGGGCGACTGAGCCGTAGTGCATAAGAAGGCGTTTCTCGGTCTGCTCACCGACACCTTTGATATCCCTTAAAGCACTCTGGATCTGGGCTTTGCTCCTGAGGCTGCGGTGGAATGTGATGCCGAAGCGGTGAGCCTCATCACGAATGTGCATCAAGACTTTAAGAGCCTGCGAGTTACGGTCCAGAAACAGAGGATAAGGATCGTTCACCCTGATCACGAGTTCCATACGCTTGGCAAGGCCGATGACCATCAGCCTGTCCATCAGTCCGAGTTCGGCCAGAGCCTGGCGGGCGAACTCCAGCTGGCCTTCTCCGCCATCGATCACCACCAGCTGCGGCAGGTCGTCCGGAGCCTCCACGAGCATCCGGGAGTAACGGCGGTTGACGACCTCCTTCATCGAAGCGAAGTCATTCGCCCCGATGACCGTCTTGATCTTGAACTTACGGTAATCCTTCTTGGACGGCACTCCGTCACGGAAAACCACACAGGAAGCCACCGGATTGGTTCCCTGGATGTTGGAGTTGTCGAAGCACTCGATGTGGGTCGGAAGTTCCTTCATTCCCAAGGCCTTGCGCAAGTCCTCAAGAACCATCCTGCGATATTCGTCAGGATCGGTGTGCTCCCTCTGCTTGATGGAGTTGAAAAGATATTCCTTGGCATTCTTGACGCTCAGTTCGAGAAGGGAAAGTTTGTCGCCGCGCGCCGGGATGCGGAAGTCGATGCCGTCTATCTCCACATCCGGCTTGAACGGCACGATGACCTCTTTCGCCAATGCACCGAACTTGGATTCGATCTCGGCGATGAACGTGCTGAGTACAGATGCCTGCTCCTCCTCGATATTCATCTTGAAGCCCAGGTTCAACGACTGGATGACAGATCCGCCACGAACCCGCAGAAAGTTTCCGAAAGCCTCCTGGCCATCGAAAACCAGAGAGAACACGTCACAGGAAGTGTCTGCGACAGAGGATATTATCGAATGTGAATAGTGCTTCTTCAGGGACTCTATCCTGTTTTTACAGACCTGCGCCTCCTCGAAACGAAGCTCCGCGGCCGCACGCTTCATCTCGGCCTCATATTCACGGATAATCTCGTTCACACCGCCTTTCAGCAGACGGGTGATCTCGGTGACGTAGGATGAATATTCCTCCTTGCTGATCGCGCCGACGCAGCAGCCTTTGCAGCGGCCGATGTGGAAGTCAAGGCAGGGACGGAACTTGCCCCGGAGGATAGCGTCGCCGGTGATTTTCAGGTTGCAGGAACGCAGCGGGTAGTTCTTCCGGAAGAACTCCAGAAGGTAGTTGGCGTGCGAGACCGAACTGTACGGCCCGAAATAGGTTCCGTTCTTCCTGTCCACGCGGCGGGTGAGAAAGACCTTCGGGAAGTCGTCGTTCGTGATGACGATCCACGGATAGGTCTTGGAGTCCTTCAGCAGGATGTTGTAGCGAGGCTTGTACTGCTTGATGAGATTGTTCTCCAGCAGCAGCGCGTCGGCCTCGGAGTCCACAACGGAGAACTGCGCGTCGGCGATCTTCGAGACCAGAATCCTGGTCTTCACGTTCAGCCTCTCCGGAGGCACGAAGTACTGCGCCACCCTCTTGTGCAGATCCTTGGCCTTGCCCACATAAATCACCTTCCCCGAGGCATCGTAGTAACGATAGACCCCCGGGGAATGTGGAAACAGGGCGATTTTCTCCCTGACTGTAAGACCCTTCTCGCTCAAAGCGTTTGAATATAATATGGTCAATAGACCGCCATCTTACTTCTTGGCGGTCACGTATTTGGCGACTTCCTCCTCGATGCCTTCGCCACGAAGGTTTCTCTTGAGGATGGTTCCGTCAGGTCCGAAAAGGATGATGTGAGGAATGCCATCAATGCCATAGAGGTCTGTAGGGATATTACTTGCGTTGATAATCTCGTTCCAGTTCACGCCGTAGGCCTTTGCCGTGTCAACAGAAGCCTGAGGCTGATCCCAAACGGCCACGCTGAGCACATCAAAATCATCACCGGCATACTTGGCATAGACATTCTTGATGTTAGGAATCTCCATCTTGCAAGGTCCGCACCATGATGCCCAGAAGTCAACGAGGACGTACTTGCCCTTGCCCACATAATCGGAAAGCTTCACTCCGTCGATGTCGAAATCAGTGAACATCTTGCCTTCCGCGGTGTTTTTCACGGCATCAGCAGCCTTCCTCATCATTGAGACAATCTTAACATCTGCAAGAGAAGGATCAAGCAGGTTCAGCATTGAGTCCAGCTGAGCCGGGGAGGTGAGGTCGAAACGGATGGTGTTGAGCGCCATGGCTCCGATGATATTGTCCTTGTTGGCGTCAAATGCTTTCTGCATGTGTTCTTTCTTGGCTGTCCTATAGGCGCCATAGATTTCCATCTTCGCAGAATCATCCGCCTCGTCTCCGAGAGCCGCGAGCTGAGCCTCGGCCTCTTTATTGAAATTAACCAGCACATCATCATAAGCCTTGTACCTTTCCTGAACGGAGATTGAAGGAGTCTTTGAGACAATCTCCACCTCACCATTTCCTTTCACATTGGCCGTCAATGGAGTACCATCCGGGACAAAGTTTATCTTGACGCTTCCCACAGTCAACGTTGCCAAAGCGTTTCTGGTGGCAGGAAGCGTGACAGCGAATCTGCCGTCCGCCACAGTGATCGTGGTGTCAACCCCAAGATCCTTGATCTTGATGTTCACCTCCTGAGGCGCGTCGGCCTCAAAAGTACCCTCAAAAACGGTCTTGTCAGAAACCTTCGGGCCGCAAGCTACCGCGGCGATGGCAGCGAAAGCCGCCAGAATGAATAATTTACGTCTCATATTCATGAATATTAATGTTCAACCTTTCCCGCCTCGAAGCGACACCACACAAGTGAGCCGCTTTTCCGCAACAAATGTAAAGTTATGAATATTTTCGAGAATATGAGTACCTTTGTTATACAGAATCAAATTATTATTGAATATGACGCTAAAAGCCAGCATAAAATCGATGAGGCTGAGGACTCTTCCGCTGTCCTTGGCCGGAGTGATCCTCGGGGTGACGCTCGCGGCGGACAAGACAGATGTCAGCCCGTGGACAGCCACGCTGATCTTCCTGACAACGGTATGTCTGCAGATCCTCTCAAATCTGTCCAATGAGCTCGGCGACACCTTGAGCGGCACAGACTCGGCTGACAGGCAGGGACCTAAGTACGCACTCGGCAGCGGAGACATGACCATCGGAGACATCAAAAAACTCATCCTGATGTTCATCGGGCTTTGCGTCATCTCCGGCCTGGCGATGATCCAGGTCTCCTTCGGAAGCCTATTCAAGACAGAGTCTATCTGTCTGGAAGCGCTTGGCGCGGCGGCTATCGTGGGTGCGATGAAGTACACTTTGGGCAAGAATCCTTATGGGTACAGAGGGCTGGGCGACGTGTTCGTGTTCATATTCTTCGGCCTTGTGTCGGTGCTTGGCGGGTATTACGTCGCGGCTCGGGAACTGCCGCCACTGATTATGCTTCTGCCGGCCTCCGCCATCGGATGCTTCAGTGTCGGTGTGCTGAATGTCAACAACATAAGAGACATGAAGACGGATGCGGTGAACCGCGTGACCGTGGCCATCAAACTCGGAATGAAGGGTGCGAGAATATACCAGACCATCCTGGTCACATTGGGCTGGGCCTTGATACTGGTGTTTTGCGCGGTCTATGATTCCGCGCCGGGACATTACATATTCATCATCACTCTTCCATTGTACATCAAGCACTTGCAAGGTGTATGGACCCGGAGCGAGCGTGCTCTCGACCCGATGCTCCCGATTCTTGTGATCTCAACATTCTTCCTCTCCATCCTCGCCGGAGCGGGATTTCTGATTTTCTAGGAATATGCCGACAAAGACAAAAGTCAGGAATATGTTCGACAGCATCGCTGGCGACTATGACTCTCTGAATCACATACTTTCGCTGGACGTGGACAAGATCTGGAGAAAGAAGGCCCTGAAACAGATCGTGGACGCTCCGGCTCCGGCCCGTGTCCTGGATCTGGCCTGCGGAACGGGCGATTTCTCGATCGCCATCGCCAAGGCCTTGAGCAGGTCTCACAAACGAGTCGGGACTCCTATTGAAGCACATGCTAAGGCTCCAGCCAAAGCACCAGTCGAGGCACAGGTCACATCGACAGGTTTTGTGACCGGAGATTCCGGGAGATCGGACTTAATGACCAAGGGACACGTGACCGGCGTGGATCTGTCGGAGGGTATGCTGGCGGTGATGCGCGAGAAGGTCGCAAAAGCCGGCCTGACTGAGATGATAAGCATCGAGGAAGGCGACGGCGAGAACCTGCGGTTCCCGGACAACACCTTCGACCGGGTCACCATAGCCTTCGGCATCAGGAACTTCGAGGACAGACCGAAAGGCCTAAGGGAGATGCTGCGCGTCCTCAAACCCGGCGGCCGCCTCGTGATCCTTGAGCTCTCCCGCCCAGAGAACAAGATAATCCGCTGGTTCTACGACCTCTATTTCCACCACATCCTCCCGAAGGTCGGCGGCAAGGTCTCCGGTGACAAGGCCGCCTACGCCTACCTCCCCGCCTCTGTGGCCGCCTTCCCCGGCAAAAAGGCGTTCATGGCCACGATGCGCGAGGCCGGCTTCCGCGCCGTCACCCACAAAGCCTTCACCCTCGGCATCTGCAGGATGTACACCGGCGAGAAATAAAAGGCGTGGCATTCAAGTTACTGAATATAAAAACAATAAGGAATGTCCTGGTGAAGAATCTCTCACCAGGACATTTCTTTTCTCCTTGATTATAAAGGTGTTATCTGCCACGATCGTCACTTCGCATCGACACTGACATTGTCGCAATTTTCGAACGTGAAAGGCTCACCTTGCGGATCATATTCATAATCCTTGTTGAGAGTCACCTTGTTGTCCCTGTAGGTGACACCGTCCACGCAGTAAAGGTTCAATATTCTTGGATCAAAGGTCTTGAAGGTGTTGTCCTCAATCGTGATGTTGCTATGGTAGCGGCTTGCTTCCTTCTGCGGGATTCCGCTGCCTACCGCGATGCAGGCGCTCCCCCATCCCTTGCAGCCATGAAGACAGTTCTCGAAGACATTGCCTCTGATGGTCACATCCTTGACACCTGACTGCTCGTACCAGTAATTGCCGTCGCCCTCGAAAAGGATCGCGGCACCGGGAACATGGAAATAGTTGTCTTCAATGACGACCTTGCCTTTTGATCCGATCAGAAGTCCTCTTGCCCTGTTGTTGCCGAAAGAACAGCCTTTGATCAGCACCTCAGGCTTCACAGACGCGTCGGCAAGCACATCCCTCTCCTCAAACCCCTCCGGTATCGGCTCCTCGAAAGTCACGACGGAATAGTCATCGTTGAACTTATAGACCTCCTTGACTTTCAATGTGTCGTACGTCATCATCGTGTTGTGGCTGACAAACTCCATATCCATTCCAACCTCGGCGAAATCCTTCCCATAGTTCGACCACAGAAGCAACTGGTTGTCCGAGACTTTCCTACGAGCCACCGCATACCATCCATGAATGTTGGTGGCATCGTCCTTCTGGTTCATGAACGTGCATCCGATCATTCTGATGAAGCCCTTGCAGTTCACGAAATGGGTTGCGTCGGCTGTGATGCTTATCATCCTGCCCTTGCCCGGAGATGGAACGACCTTGACATTGTTGAGTTCAAGATCCTTGGATCTTTGGGCAATAACGCCCATTCCTCCGCAGTGCCAGATGTTCACATCCTTCAAGGTGAACCCGTCGCATCTTTCAAGCGTGAACGCGGGGTTCAGTCTGGCCTCGGCGCCGAAAACGAGGGTGTTGCCCGTGGTTACCCTGATGTCTTTCTCATAAACTTTATAGTCTCCGTCAGGAAGAGCCTCGGCCTGAAGTCCCGGACCCCACACCCAATAGTCCCTGACATAATGAGCGACTTCTTTTTTCTCCGTGTCAAACTCCAGAAGATTGCCATAAGGGTACTTATTGCGGAACTCATCCCTAAACACGATGATCCCGCTCTCAAGGCTTATCCTATAGTCATCCGGGAACTTGACCTTGACCCAATCCTTGCCCGAACCCGTTATCAGACCTTCGGAATGGAATGTTCTTGTGTAATCAATGTCAAGACCGCTGACCGACACATTTCTGGAATCCTCGACATTGAACGGCGAGATGAATCCGGTGAACAGCAATGTCGTGCCGTTGCCTTCTATTCTAAGGCCGTCGGCTCCGACGATGTCAAATGCTATTCGCTTGTCACTCGGGTCGTTGTTGCTGATTTTCTGAAACTTGCCATAGCAGTAGTCTGGTTTGACAGGAAGAGTGCCTCCAGGCAGCACAAGGGTGCTTCCTTTGCTTTTCAGACAATCCTCCAAGGCCTTTCTTATGGCCGGCTCCACATCGTTCTGAACCATCTCCTCCGTCAGATAATCCTTGAGAAAGACTGTCTTGCCTGCCGGCTCCATAGAGCATGACGCGGCGACGCAGACAAACGCCGCCATCATTATTTGAATTCTTTGTGTCATTACCTAAGCGATATATTCTTGATTTCCTTTCCTGATTTTACTGAATACTCACGGAGTCTTCCATCACAACTGATTCCGATCCTGAGTCTCTGTCCATCAAGCCTTTTAACCTTGATGTCGAAGTCTTTACCGAATGCTTTTACGTGATTCAACGCCATCTCATCCCAATCGGACGGCATCCGGATCTTAAGATTGAATGAGTCGAATCCGGAAGGCCTTATTCCGAAAAGACCTTCGGTGATAACCCTGCAATAGAGTGCGCTCTCACCCGACAGATGCCGCTGCGACCCTTCAGGGTAGGCCTCGACCGGATACGGGACGTGGGTTCCGAGAAGGCGGCGCTCCGAATAATTGTGGAGTTGCGAGAGAGCCGCATCCGCATGACCAGCGGCGAAAGCCCCTCTAAGCGCATAGAGCGTTGACCTGTCCCAGAATGTGGAACTGCCCTGCTGGGTAAGAATGCCATCCTCCGTCATCATCTCGGATGAGAACAAAGCGGCAAGCGTGCCTTCAGCCCTGTCGTCAATCCCGAAACACAATGGCAGACAAATCCAGGACCTCAGCAAGTCGTTTCCTTCGTAGTAACGGTATGTCTCATAGCCGCTTACGTTGGCCGAGAAATAGCGACCTATTGATTCTCGCAATCGCGCCGCCCGCTTTCGGTACAGCCTTGTCACGGAGGAAGTCTCCCCCAGCAAAGGGGCAAGGTATGCGGCGGACACCAGCCCGTCGTAGTAGAGGCAGGCCGTCGAAAGATTGGCGTCTCCGGCAGGGAAGCGGCCCTCAAGCTCATCCGAGTCTGATTCCGGAACTCCGGCAGCGTTGAGTTTCCGGTGGCAATACTCCAGACACCATTTCAAGAACGGCCAGAGCTGCTCCGCCTCGTTCTTGTCTCCTCTCGCCAGAAGATACCTTGACAGCCCATGCGCTATCATGGCCGCATCCCCCCTGTCACCTGCTCCGTCCCAGATGTCGGTCCCCTCGGCGATTATCGAACTTGGAATCGGTTTGAAATCATCATTCATGAATCCTGAATAAAGCCGGTAACAGTTGAACGCAGATTCGTTGCCGACCGCATAGCCAAGGAAAGGATAGAACGGATTGACATATTCACATTCGTCATTGCACCAAAGCGCGGCATAGTAGGACTCTCCGCCGGGACCGTGCATAAGGCCTCCCTTTGTCCTGTAAATGCTTTCCGAGGCTCTGATCTTGGCGAATCTAAACTCTGTGTTGATCACAGTGTCAGGTGTTTCCAGAATCAGGGACGAATCGATGGCGTCGCGGATGAAGGACATCCTTGCGGCATATTCAGCGTCAATGTCAGGTACGATCATCCTTTCCGTGTCGGCCCGATAAGCCTGAAAGGCCGCATGGAACCTTATCTCGTTTCGCGGCGCTAGGACATAAGTCCCGCTTCCGAATATATCGGCCCTGATCACATAACTGCCGTCCAGCCCTTCTCCGGCCAGGGTCCTTACCACTTGGCTGAACTCAGGAACGCTTACCGTCAATGGCTTGTCCGAAATATTCCTCAAGACATAGATCTCGCAGACCATTGGAAGGGTACGGCTGGGAAAGATTGTCTGGCTCACTTCCGCGACAGGCCTCGTGTAGTCACCGCGGGCGCCACCGACATTGGCCTTTCCGACACCATATTCATTGACAACGGAAAGGGCTCCGTTTATGGACACTTTCTTAGTGGAAAGCTGCCGAGGGACAAGGGAGTTGATCCCGACCAGCGACATGACGTCCGTACCCATCCTGTAAAGCAGGCTGGCGTGCGTGTCATTAGGGACACGGCGAAGCATCGGGAAAACCAACGATCTTTCCTGGCCGAACAGGCCTTTTTCGTCAACCATCCATCGAAGGACGCAGGAAACCTGTTCCCCGCTCATCTCGATGTGGTCGGAATATGGCAGGACGATCCTTTCGGGATTCAGCTCTATAGAACCGTCCGTTCCGATTGTCCAGCACGTCTGCGAATATGCCGCATTGGCGCTCGTTACCAGCGCCAGAATGACCCACAGAATCCTTTTCATCACGTTTTTATTTTATTATTCCCACATCTTTGACTTCCCAGTCATCCGTTCTGAACGGAGCGAAAGGCTGACCGGAGGTTGTCATCACGTTTGCGTCCTCGGGATAGTTTCTGAAAGCATAGCGAGCGGCTACAGGCTCGGGGACATCTTCCGACCAGACTTCAATCTTATTCTGCCACCAGCGGAAGTTGACTTTGGCCTTATGCCAGACCTTGTCCGCCCCGGCGATCTCAAAGCCTCCCGGAGTGTAGTAGCCGTCCGAGGCGAAACCGAGAATGCTGTCGGACTCATTGAACTCATTCTGTCCGGAAAGATTGTTGAAACTCAGGACAAGTTGGTTGCACTTGTGGTAATCGTTGTACTCCTTCTCCATCGACTTGTAGGTCGGAGCAGGAAGCGGCACTCCATCGACACCATAGTCGTTACGGAGCGCGAGCCATGCAAGCCTGGTGCCCACCTCCATCTTCTTCCGAGGATGTATGCAAGTACGGCTGCCGATGTCTGTCGTTGCGGCAATGCCGCTATGAGGGATTTGAGCCATTGCCTGGTACTGTGCCTCCACGACCAGAGGCAGAGAGCGCAGTCCCTCGCCGTTGTAGGGGTAAGGGGCAAGCTGAACGAAATAGAACGGCATTCCCTCATCCTCCCAGATATTCCTCCACAAGTCAACCATGGAAACCATAAGATTCCTATAGTCAAACCAGTTGATCCTGTTCGACTCCCCTTGGTACCAGATCCATCCCTTGGCCGTGTAATGGCGCAGAGGCCAGATCATCGAGTTGAACAGCCTGTGGGGCTCACTGGTGACCCCTTCTCCGGAGAGGGCGAACTCATGGTTGATCCCCTCGGTGGAGAGGATTGCCTCATCGCTCATCCAGCATTCGATGCGTGTGCCTCCCCAGTTCGAGGAGATCAGACCCACCGGCACACCTACGAGAGCCTTGGACAACGCCCTGCCGAAGAAATAACCGCAGGCGCTGAACTGACTCGCGTTCCTCATGGTAGGCAAAAGCCATTCTCCTCCGCAGGTGTCCGCCGGTTCGTCAGCCGGAACCCGGGGAACCTGGAAAAACCTGATCAAGGAGGCCTCGGTAGGGACATCCATCAGGTACTCGGGATAATTTTCGACCGGCTGCATCATGAAACCGCAGAGCGGCATCTCCATGTTGGACTGCCCACAGCAAAGCCAAACCTCGCCGAGCATGATCCCCCGGACGGTGACCGGCTCGCCGTCGGAGATGGTCATGGTGTGAGGGCCGCCGGCGTCAGCGGTCGCTACCCTGACACGCCAATTCCCGTCCGGATCAGCTTTGGTACGATACCTTTCCTTGCTCCATGACACAGACACTGAGACCTTTGCCCCGGCCTTGGCCTTTCCCCAGACATTCACGGAAGTGTTGCGCTGAAGAACCATGTTGTCACCGACGAGCGATGGAAGAGAGACTTTCGCAGACACGGACAAAGCAGTCAGCAACACCGCCGCCATCACAATAAGAAACCTTTTCATATCATTCAAAATTTTAATGCAGACATCAAGTGATCATTGAAAAATAACTTGAACTAAATCTGACACAAATTTAGTTCAACTTATTTTTTAACGCTTACCAAAAATAACAAAAATCATCGAATAGGAGCCATAACATAACAGGCACCACCTCCCGGAGCAAGCGGAACGGCATTCTCGACAAGAGAAAAATGATCTGGGACAGTTTCAGCAAACGTCCGTACGCCCCGTTAAGAAGCACCGTGCAGGGTAAAGGCGACGAGCAATTCCTTCAGCAAATCAGCGAGATAGTGTCTGTGAGATTTACCGACATGGATTTCTCCGTCGATGACTTGGCGGAGCAGATGCACCTGAGCCGTTCCGTCCTGTTCGAGCGTACCAAGGAGGCCTGCGGCATGACTCCTAACAATTTCATCAAGGAGATGCGTCTGCGCAAGGCCGCCAGCCTGCTGGCCGAGCAAAAGTACAAGGTCAATGAGATCTGCTATATGGTAGGCTTCAACACCCCGTCGTACTTCGCCAAATGCTTCTTCAGGCAATTCGGTGTCCTGCCAAAGGATTTCGTCGGCTGAGACGACCCAGATGTGCGGGAATGCGATTGACGTCACAGATCCGAGATTGTCTCGTTCCGCAGATCGGCGATGAGCCTGTCGATCGAATCCTTTGTGACATGCTGCATGACGACAACATGCGACAGCTTTCCGCCAAACGCCGCGTCCTCGCCGCAAGCGAGATTATATTTCCTTACGACTTTGGCGGAAGGACGGCGGAATATGACTGTGTTGCTATATTCATTGTTCCAATAAGGCCAACCTATCCTTTTAAGCTCAGACTTAAGGTATCGCGTGTTTTCAAAAATCCTCGCGGCCTGCTCTGTCCAGCCTTCATCGCCGACCGTTTTCATAAGCCACCAAAATTTGAGTGACTCGATTCCTGATCGTGAGCAGTTTATCATGCGCATGTTGGCGTTCAGATAAGAGATGTCGTAGGTTGACTGATTGTCGTAAACGTCGCGGGTTGTGATGAAGAGTCCGCAAGGGCTGTCGATGCCGAAGAATTTATGACCGCTGACGCTAATGGAATCAAAGCCGGTTTTCCTGTGTACCAGCGGTAAAACTCCTCCAGTCTTATGTCATTGTTGCCTGGATAACCAAGGGTCATACTCCTTTCGGCAAGGCACTCGGACGCCCATCTGTCAAGTTGTTCAAATCCTGAAGAAACCACAACCTGAGCCGACAAAGCCAGACTGCCTGACAGCGCAGTCAGGCCGATCATCAAGCCCCTCATCAGCATGCTGTTCATAACTATTCAATACATTATTGGTTATTATAATCGTTCCTTAACCACATAGAAGAGTCTCGGAACCAAACACAAAAATAATGAATTATACTTTATTTCGAAGATTTGGATCCATGAGCCCACTTGAAAAAGTGCCATTTGCCACTTTTTACCCCTTACAGAAGTATCTGCGAGGCACATGTTTTTCAAAAACGACTTTTTCAAGTGGACTCATCCATTGCGGATTGAAAGAACCGCACCAATGATTTTGCCTTTTCGGCAAAACGAAGTAAATTTGTGTTCAACGAAACGGACGGACGGTTTGCCGGGTTTCTTTGGCCGGGCCTCTGACGAACAGACGATAAACAGTGATATTCAAGAATATGAGAAAGTACCTTTTAATCGCGGTTCTGGCGGTGCTGCCGTTTTTGGCGGAGGCGCAGAACGGACCGGCCATTGCCAAGATTGTGTGCGGGCCTTACCTTCAGAATGTTACCACGGACAGCTTCACGGTGATGTGGATGACGGATGTAGATGCCGTGGGGTGGGTGGAGATCGCTCCGGACAACGAGGAGAATTTCTACTACAAGGACAGACCGAAGTACTACGACATGCGCGGCCACGGGCTGAAGCCTATCGGCAAGATCCACAAGGTGACGATTGGCGGGCTTAAGCCCGGCACCAGCTACCGCTACAGGGTGATGATGACGGCGGTGCAGGACTACCACAACAACTACAATCCGGTTTACGGGAAAGGCTCCGGAGCGCCGGCCTACAAGGTTGACCTGCCTAAGGCCACCACTCTCAAAGAGGATTACAGCGAGGTCAGGTTCGCCGTTGTCAACGACGTGCACGCCCAGGACTCGCTACTGCGCAGACTGTTTGCGGACAAGGAGAAGAACAAGGAGTTCGACTTCGTTCTGTTCAACGGAGACATGACCTCCGACCTGGCCTACAGCGAGAAGATCGTCCGGCACTACCTCAAGCCCGCAAGCGACCTGTTCGCCGACCAAACCCCTCTCTTCATGGTCCGCGGCAACCACGAGTACAGAGGCAGGGACGCGCTGCGGATCTCTGAATATTTCGACTTCCCGGAGCACGGCCCCTACTACACCTTCAAATATGGCAAGTTCCTGTTTCTGGTGCTGGATGGCGGCGAGGACAAGGTGGACAGCGACATCGAGAACCAAGGACGGCTCTGCTCGGAGCCTTATCTTAACGAGGAGGCCAAATGGCTGAAAGGCGTTGTGGAGAGCGAGGACTGGAAGAACGCCGAAAGACGGATCGTTTTCAGCCATATTCCTCCGCAGGTCGAGGACGCTTGGCACGGCAATCTGAATATGTCACAGAAGTTCCTGCCTATCCTCAATGGTGCCGGAGTCGATCTGATGCTGAGCGGCCACGTGCACAAGTACTCTTTCCGCGAAGTTGGATCAACCGACGCATCCTTCCCTGTGATCACCAACGGCCAGTGGCAGAGGATGGAGATCACCGTGAACGCCAAAAAGATAGCCGTCAGGATCTACGACACTGACGGCAATCTTACCCACACAGTGGATCTTTAGTAACCTTCAAAAAATAACCTGCCTCATCTTAAGGAATCTTTTCGGTCTATATCTGTTTTCTCATCAGTCATGTGCCACCGGCACACTCCTTCTTCGAAAATAGATCTATCCTCGAAAATCTTCTCCTAATCTGAGGCAGGTTATTTTTTTCACGTTACTTAGAGGTCTTGTTCCACAAGGACTTCAGACGGTCAGGGAAGTGAGGGAATTCTTCAGATTAGCACACAGCGGATCTTTAGAGGTCTTGTTCTGAAAGGCTTGCAAGGAAGTGCGGAAGGCTCTGAGCCTAACCGAGGATTCCTTTGAGTAAGTCCGGGATCACCAGTTCCTCACAGCGGATGGAGGCGAGCCGAATGCGGCCCTCGTCTGTAAGCGAGAAGATCATCCCCCGCTTGTCAGCCGGGTTAAGTTTCCGGCTGATGAGGGATGTTTTTTCCGCCGAGGCAAGAACCTTGGACATATTCGAATGTGTAAGCCCCAACTCATCTGATAGTTCCGATGCCGAAGCGCTTCCCTGCCCCGAAAGGAAGCAGAGAAGCATCGCCTCGTTCAGATTCAGTCCGAATTTCCTCTGAAACTCAGCGTCCAGCCCGGAGATCGCCCTATGGATCTCGCGAAGGCGGCAGATTGTGTTCTTCTTATTCTCCACGACCTACCAACTACAGCTCAACTTTAAGAACATCCTTGATGATTCCCTTGAGCTCCGTCTTAGACAAAGCCCCGAGAGACCTCTGCGGCTTACCCTTCATCGGAATGAACAGAAGCGTCGGAATCGATCTTATGCCGAAAAATGTAGCCAGTCCCCTCTCATTGTCCACATTGACCTTGTAGATGGTGAGTTTCCCTGAATATTCCTTGGCCAGTTCGTCCAGCACAGGCGACAGCTGCCTGCACGGCCCGCACCAGTCCGCATAGAAATCGACAATGGCCGGCTGAGATCCGAGATATTTCCACTCATCGGGGTTCTTTTCGAAGTCGTAGACCTTCTTAAGGAAATCAGCCTTGGTGATGTGCACCACCTTTGTCGTCGGCTTTTCCTTCGCCGCCGTCTCCTCATCTGGCCTTACCGCACCCGTCATCTCAACACTCTGCTCTTCCGCCGGTCTTCCTGCACCCGACAGCTCTGCTTTCTGCTCAGCCGCCAACCTTTCGGCATTCGGCATCTCAGCATTCTGCTCTCCCGCCAACCTTTCGGCATTCGGCATCTCAGCATTCTGCTCTCCTGCCAACCTTTCGGCATTCGGCATCTCAGTCGTCAATTCATTTCCTTTCAGCGTTTTAACTCCAGAATTTTCCAGATCCATCTTCTCAATTCCCAGCTCAGCAACCCGAGTCAGAGCCACTTCGACAGACTCGGCAACCAAAGCACTTCCTATTCCCCACCTTTCTGTAGCCTTGGTCTCAAAAGAAGAGAACAGAAGAAGCCCACCGACAGCCACCCCGCTGATGCAAAAGAGCGCCTTTAACGTAATTGCATTCATAATAATCAGTGTTTTAAATAATTAACAAGCATTTATACAATAGTTTCCAACGAAAACTTTCCCAAAGTACGGAATTAATTTCCAATAAAACAAATTTCCAAAGGAAAATATTATCAAGAACTATCTTCGGTCATTCATCGCACCTGCGCTTAGAAAGCAGAGAGACCAAGCCCCCTTTCAGAGATAGCCTCGTGCGCAGGAAGCGCCTTTCCGCTCACGGGAGTCCCACGCTGGCCTGCCTCGTGCGCAGGAAGCGCCTCTCCGCTCACGGGAGTCCCACGCTGGCTCGCCTCGTGCGCAGGAAGCGCCTTTCCGCTCACGGGAGTCCCCCGCTGGCCTGCCGGGTATCATCATTGGCCGCCTGTTGGACCTAACCTTGGTGCTGTTGTTAACCGCATTTCGTAAAGAAACTTTACAGTTCCCGGATTTCGCGAATCTGTTTCGCGGCGGACGATTCTCTTATGCCAGCCGCTTAGAGGCTATTTTTGATTTGTTTGCTATAGATTTGCAGTCCGGAAGGCCCAGCAAAGCCCCACACATATAATTCCTCTGCAATTCCGTCGTCAAAACAAGCCCTTTCGGCGGTTTTGCCCGACAGAATTGCAGTCTATGCATTTTCAAAGACCTTTTTTCTGCAATTCTTAGAAGCTGTTTTGAATTGTTTGTTTGAAGGTTAAGAGCAAGCTCTTTCCTTGCTGCTCACCTCGGCAATCCGAACAAGTTCGATTGCCCTCGGTTCGGGCGCTGG
>ENA-OUQO01000341-OUQO01000341.1-human-gut-metagenome-genome-assembly--contig:-NODE-341-length-17156-cov-4.452079_pt1 | contig 17156 bp, 17 predicted proteins | sample MGYA00237944_ERZ548825 | MGnify/ENA primary metagenome ERZ548825 (study PRJEB26490, sample SAMN05194700) | human gut metagenome | biome: terrestrial biome; feature: human-associated habitat; material... | reverse complement strand
GTCTACCGCTGCCATCAGGCGCTTGGCGATCTCCAGCAGGGCTTTTTCCTCTTCCTTGGTGATGTTCTTCTTCATGGTGGTTTCCTCCGTTTTTCTTGGTTTTGTTTCTTTCTTTTCGTTGTCTTTTCGGCTCATAATCCTTCTCCCGTCAAATGTTCTCCCTGTAAAATCCGGCGCACGGATGATGGCAGGGGCGCTGTAAAGGTTTTTCCGGACAGATCCGATAAGGTGCCCGTAAGCTCTGGAAATACCGCCTTCCACGAATGGAGAAGTTGGTATTTCAGTCCGTATTTTTCCCGGAAGCGGCGGTTAAACTCCGCATCCCCGTATTTCGTATCTCCCGCAAGCGGATGACCGATGCTCGCGAGATGGCTGCGGATCTGATGGCTCTTTCCGGTCACCAGCTCAACCTCCAGCAGCGTACAGCCTCTTCCGGCACAGAGCGGCCGGTATGCGGTTTCTATGTAAACAGCATCTCCCTGCTGCTCTCTCTGAATCGAAACACGGTTTGTCCTCTCATTTTTTGTGAGGTATCCGCGGATCCGCTCTGTCTCTGTCACGGTTCCTTTTACAACCGTCAGATAGTATTTTCCAACAGCCCGCTCTGCGATCAGTTCTGAAAGCTGCTGCGTCGCCGCAACGGTTTTTCCGGCAAGAATCAGACCGCTGGTATTCCGGTCCAGACGATTGCAGAGTCCGGCGCGGAACATGGTCTCCTCCCCGGCATTTTTTTCCGAAAGATAGGCGCCGAGCGCTTCGGTAAGGCTCACATCCGTCTCTTTCGCCTTCTGTGAGAGGACACCTGCCGGCTTGTTCAGGAAAATTACTTTTTCGTCTTCATAGACGATATCCAGCTTCGGATACTTTACCTGTTTTCCAGCCGCCGGTTTTTCCGGTGTTTTCCGAAATTTTTCGATGGTCTCTTCCGCCAGATACATCCGGATCGTATCGCCTGTTTTCAGCTTTTCACTGCCGTCCGCCTTTTTCTGGTTCAGCACAATGTTTTTCTTTCGCAGCATTTTATAGAAGAAACTCTTTGGCGCCTCCTCCATATATTTGGACAGATATTTGATGAGCTGCTGCGCGCAGTCTTTTTCTGTCACGGTCAGTTCTCTCATAGCAATGGTCTCCTACAGTGCCAGCGCCAGCATCGTGTGTTTCACCAGTTCCGTGCGGGACAGATCCGGGTACCGCTCATCCGGTTTGAAGTTTTCACTGGCGCTCTTTTCCAGCTCATCGTAGTTGCGGTTCAGGGAATCGAGGCGCTCCAGAAATGCTTTTTCCCGATCAAAAATCTTCACATGGCATTTGTAGCCGTTGGCACGGATGATCTTGTTCAGATACGTAGTGCAGTCCTCGATCTGTTTCTGGTCTTTGGCGCGCGTGGTGTAGCAGGCGATCTCCTCACCGCAGAACGCCGCTGCTTCGATCATCAGACTCGATTTTTCCTGTGTGATATACATTTCATATCCCATCAGCAGTTTTCCTTTTTTTGCCTCAATGGCATCGTACACTGCTTTGTCCACTGGCTTTTGCATAACCATCATGATAAAACCGACGGCGGCGCGGCAGCCCGGCAGACAGCCTACTACGGCGACAACCGTAAAAATGTTGCTCTTGTTTCCGTCTGCAAGCACAAGCCCGACAATAAAAACGATGGCCGGAAGGACGAACAGTCCCAGTGTCACAAGCAGTCTTTTTTTCTTTTCCCGGCGGATATAGCCGTAATCCCCTTTTCTGATCTTCATTCTTCTGTCATTTCCCTTCTTCGATAAGATCCCCGCTCATCTTCTGCGTGTTTATTTCTTTTTGTGCACGTTGCGGAGCGTCTTTTTCGGCCGTCCGCCTGTTTTGGCTTTTCCCTGTCCGGAACGGTCATTCGCCGTCTTCTGGCCAAAGCCTTTTCCGTTGGACCCTTTTCCTCTTGACGGTTTTCCTGCCTCCCCGGCCATCTTTCTCGGCCGTACGAGACATTTCGGTCCGAATCCGATCAGATCCTCCCGGTGTGTCCGGCGCAGTGCCTCGCAGACGAGCTCATAGTTCTCCGGATTCCGGTACTGAATCAGCGCACGCTGCATCGCCTTCTCATGCGGCGATTTCGGCACGTAAACCGGATCCATCGTCCGCGGGTCAAGACCGGTATAGTACATACAGGTGGAAAGTGTGGAAGGCGTCGGATAGAAGTCCTGTGCCTGCTCCGGGATAAATCCCATATCGCGGATGTACTCGGCAAGCTCCACCGCATCCTCCAAGTCACACCCCGGATGGGACGACATAAAATACGGAAGTGCGTACTGCTGCTTCCCCGTCTTTTTGTTGCACGCATCGAAGCGGCGGATAAATTCCTGATATACTTCGTGGCGCGGTTTTCCCATATAGGAAAGCACACGGTTCGAAACGTGCTCCGGCGCAACGCGGAGCTGACCGCTGACGTGATCCTTTACCAGCTCGGAAAGGAACGTCTGGTCTTTATCGGCCAGGACATAGTCAAAACGGATGCCGGAGCGGATAAAGACTTTCTTCACGCCCGGAATGTCTTTTAATTCCCGCAGCAGCTTCACATAATCTCTGTGATCTGCCACCATATTTTTACACGGCTCCGGGAAGAGACAGTTCCGGTTCGGGCAGGCGCCTTTGGTGAGCTGCTTTTTGCATGCCGGACCGCGGAAATCCGCCGTCGGGCCGCCGACATCGTGAATATAGCCTTTAAATTCTTTTTCCTGAACCATCTGCCGCGCTTCCGCCAGAATGGATTCGTGGCTTCTTGTCTGCACAACGCGTCCCTCGTGGAACGTCAGCGCGCAGAAACTGCAGGACCCAAAGCAGCCGCGGTTGCTCGTCAGACTGTATTTGATTTCCCCAAGCGCCGGCACACCGCCGTCTTTTTCATAGCTTGGGTGATAGGCGCGCATGTATGGAAGCGCATAGACATCATCCATCTCCTGCTCTGTCAAAGGACGGGAAGGCGGATTCTGTACAATGTAGCCCTGGCCCTCATACGGCTCTGCCATCGGCTTCGCATTGATGGCATCGGTATTTTTATACTGAATCGCAAAGCTCTCCGCATACGTCCGCTTGCTCTCCCGCACCTCCTCGAATGACGGCAGCACCACCGGGTCAATCAGGTGATCCAGCGTTTTGCTCCGATAAACGGTTCCCGGAATAAAGGTGACATCATGAACGTCAATGCCAGCCGCAAGTGCATCTGCAATCGCTACGATCGAAAGTTCTCCCATTCCGTACGAAATCAGATCCGCACCGGAATCGAGAAGGACGGAGCGGCGCACCTGGTCAGACCAGTAATCGTAATGCGAAAGGCGCCGGAGCGATGCCTCGATGCCGCCGAGGATCATCGGTGTATGTTTATACGTTCTCCGAATCAGATTGCCGTACACGGTAACCGCGCGGTCCGGCCGTTTTCCCATGACACCGCCCGGCGTAAAGGCATCTGTTTTTCGGTGCTTTTTCGCCACGGTATAATGGTTGACCATGGAATCCATATTTCCGGAAGAGACAAGAAAGCCAAGACGCGGTTCACCGAAAATCGAAATGCTGTTCTCGTCCTTCCAGTCCGGCTGTGAGATGATGCCGACGGAATAGCCGTTCGCCTCGAGCACACGGCTGATGATTGCCGGTCCGAACGAGGAATGGTCCACGTAGGCATCTCCGATGACATAGACAAAGTCAAACTGTTCGATTCCCCGTTCCTTCATCTCTTCTCTTGTAATTGGTAAAAAAGGCATGCTTTACTTTCCTTTCTGTGTTTCGGCGTCCGCTATGCCAAGCGCCGCTTTTTCTTTCTGCGTCAGGAGACGGGCACTGCCCTTTGGCAGCGCCGGATCAAGTTCCAGGCTCCCCATCGACAGCCGTTTCAAATAGACGACTGTTTTTCCGACCTTCTCAAACATGCGCTTGATCTGGTGGAAGCGGCCCTCACAGATGGTAATGCGGATCCGGCTTTCAAAAATGCCAGGCTCTTTTTCAGTCGTTTCCAGAATGGTAAGCTCGGCCGGAAGTGTCGGTTTGTCGTCCCCAATGTCGAGCCCTTCGGCAAATGCCTGCCGATCTTCTTCTGTCACTTTTCCGTCAATCACGGCCTCATACACTTTCGAGACATGCGATTTCGGAGAGAGCAGCCGGTGGGAAAGGGCTCCGTCGTTCGTAATCAGCAGCAGCCCTTCGGTGTCCTTGTCGAGCCGTCCGACCGGAAAGAGGTCTTTTCTTGCCGCATCACTTAAAAGATCGAGTACGGTCCGGTCACGGCGGTCCTCCGTCGCAGAGACGACACCCGCCGGTTTGTGGAGCATCCAGTATTCCATTTTCACATAGGAAATGCTGTTTCCGTCCACAGTCACCTGCGCTTCATCCGGGTCGACTTTCAGTTCCGGGGCTTTTGCCGTAATTCCGTCTACGGCCACCCGTCCCTTCCGGATCAGGGCCTTTACTTCCTGGCGTGTTCCCACACCCATGTCCGCCAGATATTTATCGAGTCGTAATTTACTCATACCATCCGCCATCCTGCATAATATTTATTCTTTAACGTTCCGTTGTTTATTTTTCCCCAGCCAAGTGGGAAATCATCCAGGCACACAAGCACCCAGCCCTTTTTCCCCTGACACTCTTCTTCGGAAAACGAGAGTGTCTCACCCTTTAAGTAGCGCATGACACGGTCATCTCCCTTGGGAATGGTCAAACACGAAACGTATTCTTCTTTTTTCAGATACGCCGCCAGCGCCTGGGACGGCTCGAAGCGGTTTTTCTTTACGGTGCCAAGCGAAAGTCCGGTCCGCAGATAGCGCAGACCCTTTGCCGCACAGACACCTTCCGGCAGAAAATAGAGCTGGTCTTTCACAAGGGCAAACGAACCATTCTTCCAGTCCATGCGCACGCCAGCAAGAAACTCTTCCGCCTCTTTCGGCAGCTTCTTTGTCGTTTCCAAAAGTCGGGACGGCTGCCGTTTCCGGCTCTCTCCCTGCTTTTTCAGGAGCGCCACGAAATGGCCTTCTCCCTCCATCCGCTGCGGGAAAATATGAACGCACCGGGAAAGATCGCGGCCATTCACGGATACTCCCGGCGCAAACCCTTCGTAACCCGGGGTAATTTCCTGCACTTCCATATCCGGATGCGCATCCAGCAGCCCTGCGATGACCTCTTCGTTCTCCTTTACAGAAAACGTACAGGTAGAGTACAGCAGCTCTCCGCCCTCTGCAAGCATCTGATACGCCTGCTCGATCAGTTTTTTCTGGATCGGCACATAATGCTCCGGCCCATTTTCACTGTAGTAGCGCAGCATTGAGCTCTCTTTTCGGAACATGCCCTCCCCAGAGCACGGCGCGTCAAGAAGGATCTTGTCAAAAAAGGCCGGATACAAGGTTACTAATTTTTCCGGATCCTCGCTCGTCACGAGAAGACGTCCCACTCCCTGGATTTCCAGGTTGCGCAGCAGCGCCTTCGCCCGCGAATTGCTGATATCGTTTGCCAGCAGCATGCCGCCCTCACCGATCCGGCTTCCCAGCTCCGTTGCCTTTCCGCCCGGTGCCGCACAGAGATCGAGCACACGGTCATCCGGCTCAATTGGAAGGCGGGATGCCGGTGTCATCGCACTCGGCTCCTGCAGATAATACAGGCCCGCATAGTAATCGGCATCCTTTGCCGGATTGCAGCTCTCTTCATCGTAATAAAATCCATTGGGGATCCACGGAACCTTCTTAAGCGGAATATCGGTCCGCCTAAGAAACTCTTCTGTCGAAATTTTTCCGTTGTTTACCCGCAGTCCTCTATGTACCGCCTCGTCAAATGTCTTGCGGTATGCCTCATATTCTTCCTCACCGAGCAGCTGTTTCATCTCCTGCTCAAAGGCTTCCGGCAGTGTGATCATATCCGTTTATCCCCTTTTGTTCTAAAGTTCGTCTGTAATTGCCTGTGCGCGGTATCCCTCTGCAATCAGATCCAGTTCTTTGTGGAACCGTTTTAACTCCTGCAGATCGTTCTGCGCATAGATGTGATAAAACTCATCCTGAATTTTTTCTACTTCGCGTTTGTTCGTCACCTTGTAAAGATTCTCGATATTATTCAGGATATCCGTGATCAGATTCCGCTGCATCTGGGAGGAATTCTGTGCATCCATAATCTCACTCCGCACAGAGGACATCTCATTATCCAGCACAATGATCGCCTTTGCAGCTGCGCTTAAGCGCTCCCGGATGTGATCCGGAATGTTTGCCTTATATTTGTACTGCAGCGAGTGCTCAATCGTCGCCCAGAAATCCATCGCCATCGTGCGGATCTGGATTTCCACCTGGATGCGCTTCGGGCCGTTCATCGTCTCCACGGTATAGTAAACAATGAGGTGATAGCTCCGGTAACCGCTGTCCTTCATGTGGCGGATGTAGTCTTTCTCGCTCTTAATCTCAATATCCGACCGCTTCTGGATCAGGTCGGCAACCTTTTCGATATCTTCAACGAACTGGCAGATGATGCGGATGCCCGCGATATCCTCCACCTGCTCCTCCATCTCTTCGGGCACAATGCCCTTTCTCTGCATTTTTTCCAGAATACTGGAAACACTCTTCACACGGCCGCTCACGCTCTCGATCGGTGAGTACATCCCTTTTCCGTGGTGCTCCTTGATCAGATGCCGGAATTTCACCTGTAATTCCTTGACAGCCAGCTCGTATGGTTCCAGAATCTCATGCCATAACAGTATATCCATGTCCCCTAATCTCCTTTTTTGCTCCTGCTTTCAGCCATTTTTCTTATCGGATGGTAAACGTTTTGGAAATTCAATCCCCACCCTGTTACTTTATGCCTGTCTTTTCTGTTTTATGACTGTTTTTCAGAAACTTTTTTGAAATAGACACGGGCAGTTTTTTATGCCTGCCGTTTCGAAAGCTGCTCCAGAACGCGGCACAGGTACTGATACGTTCTCTCCACGGAGGAAATCGAAAGCCGCTCCTCGGTCGTGTGGATTGCTTTCATGTTCGGACCGAAAGATACACAGTCAAGACCGGAAAGCTTTTCATAGAACAGACCGCATTCCAGTCCGGCATGAATCGCTTCCACTGCCGGTTTCTGTCCATACATGGCTTCATATTCCGCCACCATCAGATCGCGGAGGGCAGAATCCTCTTTATACTCCCATGCCGGGTACGCGCCCTCTACGTGGAACTCACCGCCCAGGAAACCGATCAGATACTCCAGCTTGTCGGAAAGGGCTTCTTTTGCACTTCCCACGGAGCTCCGCACACTTGCACACGCATGCAGGTGATCCGGCTCTAATTTCAGAATACCGAGGTTCAGGGATGTTTCCACCAGTCCCGGGATCTGGCCGCTCATCTTCTGTACCCCGTTCGGAAGATTCATCAGGAAAAAGACGGTTTTCTGCAGGCTGACCGGATGAAGCGCCGGTGCAGCGCCCTCGCCTGTTTTCTCTACCGTAACGGTAATACCGTCATCTGTTCCGCTGTACTCTCTGCAAAGATTTTCGGTGAAGCGTGATGCTTCCTCTTTTAAGATCTCTTTCTCTCCGCCGTCGATGGCAAGAAGCATGCGGGTTGTCCGCGGAATGGCGTTGTCTTTTAAACCGCCCTCCAGCTCGATCAGGGCATAATCCATCTTTCCTGCCAGTTCGTACAGGAAACGGCCCGCCAGAATGTTGGAGTTGGCACGGTTTTTGTGGATTTCCGTACCGGAATGGCCACCGGCAAGACCGGAAATCGTCACTTCCATCTGCTCACCCATCACTTCGCTTCTGCGCACCGGCAGATCCATCATGGCTGTCATACCGCCTGCGCACGATACGGTGAGAATGCCTTCCTCTTCAGAATCCATATTTAACAGTGTTCTTCCCTTTAATTCATTCCCGTTTAATGCTGCTGCGCCGAGCAGTCCGATCTCTTCATCCGTCGTAATCAGTGCCTCGATGGCCGGAAGCTGCAGATCATCCGATTCCAGCACAGCCAGCATATAGGCAACGGCAATTCCGTCGTCTCCGCCAAGCGTCGTGTCCCTGGCATAAATCTCATCGCCGTCGATGTGAAGCTCAAGGCCGTCCTTCGTAAAATCGTGGCTGCTGCCCGGCTTCTTCTCGCAGACCATATCGCAGTGGCCCTGCAGAATCACGGTCGGAGCCGATTCACATCCCTTCGATGCCGGGCGGCGGATGATCACGTTGTTGGCCGCATCCTGATACCAGGATAATTCATGGTCCCTTGCAAACTGAACCAGATAGTCGCTCACTTCTTTTGTGTTTCCGGAGCCGTGCGGAATGCGGCAGAGCTCTTCAAAATAATAAAATACCCGTTCCGGTTTTAATCCTGCTAATACGCTCATTTTTTCTTCTCCTATCTTCTTTTTTTCAAAGCTTCGTCATACTCTATTTTAGAAAGCGGGAGGAGGTTCGAACGTCATGAAAAAATCACTTTTATTTCTCTCTTCCCTGCTTCTTTTTTTCTGTCTTCTTATCTTTCCCGCGCGGACTTTTTTCTATGCCTGCGAGGGTGTCAATCTCTGGTTTCATACCATTCTTCCGTCACTTCTGCCGTTTCTGATTCTGACATCTCTTCTTCTGGAAACAGGAGCCGCGCGGCGGATCTCTGCCCGTGCAGAAGTTTTTTTTCAAACGGTTTTCGGTCTTTCCCCGGCTGGGTTTTATGCACTTTTTCTCGGTCTTTTCTGCGGTTTTCCCATGGGAGCGCGCATCACTGCCCAGCTCTATGAGGCAGAAGAAATTGACCGGAACGAAGCGTGCTATCTTTTAACCTTCTGCAGCAGTCCGAGTCCTGCTTTTCTGTCTTCCTATGTTATCTTAACTGCGTTTTCCGGACAGATCCATCCCGGCTTCGTCTTCGGCGTGCTTTACGGTTCCAATTTTCTAACTGGTTTTCTGTTCCGGCTTGTTTTCCGCCGCTTCCGCCTGCACCGGCACACCGCCCATCGGACACATTCCATGGAAAAAAAAGAGATGTCAAAACAGACTTCCAAAGGAAACCTGCTGGACACCTCTATCATGAACGGATTTGAAATCATTACACAGCTTGGCGGATACATCATCCTGTTTTCCATTCTGTCCGGACTTCTGATGGATCTGCATCCGTTTGGTTCCGCCTCGCCCCTGCTCTGCGGCGTGCTGGAAATCACGACGGGAATCGCACAGCTTGCCGCGTCCTCTCTTCCTTACGCCGGAAAAGTCTCTGCTGTCCTTACCTGCGCCGCCTTCGGCGGTCTCTCTGTCGCTGCCCAGACAAACTGTATGATCCATAACAGCGGTCTGCCCCTCTGGCCTTATCTTGCCGGGAAGCTCTGCTGTGCTGCTTTCGCAGGAACGCTTGGTTTATTCCTCTTCGCTTTCCTCTTCTGATGCCGGATCATATTCCGGTACGACAACTTCTTCCTCTGGCTGCTCTTCTTCCGGAGCACCCTGCGGGGAGAGCTCACTTCTGTTCTGAACAACGGTATTGTAGCAGCTTGTCAGGGATTCTACAAAGCTGTTGTATTTCTCTCCTGCATCGTTTAATGCAGTCGTCATAATATTGCTTAAGTTGGCAAGCATATCATCGGTATATCCGATGGCACCGAGACGGATGCTGTTGGCATCGTTGGTTGCAGCATCCAGGATTTCCTGTGCCTGCTGGTTTGCATTGTTGACGGTCTCATTTGCCTGTGCGTATGCTGTCTGCATCACTTCACTCTGCTCTACCATCTCTCTTGCCTTTGCCTGTGCCTCTGCAATGATGGCATCTGCCTTGTTCTGTGCGTCTGCCAGAATCGCATCTTTGTTGCTGATGATCTTCTGGTACCGTTTGATCTCGTCCGGTGTTTTCAGACGGAGCTCACGGAGAAGCTCTTCTAATTCTTCTTTATTTACAACGATTTTGGTGGTAGACAGCGGCTGATATTTACAGCTCTCTACATACTCCTCAATTTCTTCGATGATCTGTTCAATTCTGCTGCTCATTTTAATTCTCCTTATCTTTTATCCTGCGGCATTCCTTCTGAATTTCGGGCGGCATACTTTGCGCGGATTTCTTTTTCCACAAAATCCGGAACAAATTTGTGAATGTCGCCGCCAAAAGCAGCTACTTCTTTTACTACCGTGGAGCTGAGGTACGCATACTCCAGCGAGGTAATCAGAAACGTGGTATCTACTTCCGGTTCCAGAACGCGGTTCGTCTGTGCCATCTGCAGTTCATATTCAAAGTCTGTGATCGCGCGGAGTCCGCGGACGATCGTATGCGCCTGGCATTCCTTCGCAAAATCAACAGCGAGCCCGCTGAAAGAACGGACTTCGACATTTGGAATGTCCTGGGTCGCTTTCTTTAGTATATTAACACGTTCTTCCACAGAAAACAACGGAGATTTTGAGGAATTATGTAAAACTCCCACGATTACGCAGTCAAAAAGCTTGGATGCACGCAGAATGACATCCAGATGACCATACGTTACAGGGTCAAAAGTTCCCGGGTATACGGCTGTCTTCATGATTCTTTTACTCCTTCGTGTTTGCTTTTCGGGGTAAGGAATACATGGACATTTGTCTTATAGATTTTTTTCTTCAGAATTTCGTATCCGGCATCCTCCGCCCAGTCGAAATCAGTATTCAGCGATGCTTCTACAATAATTAAGGTATCCTCACCGATAAAAGAGGCGTCGCGGAACGCATACAGCACGTCCTTTTCCAGTCCCTTATCGTATGGCGGGTCCATAAAAATGCAGTCAAAAGGCTCCTGTCCCTGAAGCGACTGCAGAGCTGCATGCGCTTCCATGGGCAGGAGCACTGCCTGCTGTTCCAGCTTCGTAAATTTTAAATTCTGCCGGATACAGTCTGCTGCAGCTTTGTTCTGCTCTACGAACCACGCGCGCTCGGCTCCGCGGCTCAACGCCTCGATTCCGATCGCCCCGCTTCCGGCGAACAGATCGAGAAAACGCGCATCCGGCAGATACGGCTGAAGCATGTTAAATAAGGTTTCTTTGATCCGGTCCGTCGTCGGCCGGGTCTGTCTGCCGGGAACCGTCTTTAATGGAAGACTCCGGCATTTTCCTGCTATTACTCTCATGTTGGTCTTATTTTCGTCCTTACTGTTTTTGTTTGATGGATCAGTCGGCTTTCAACTGCTCTCTCCAGTCCAGATCTCCTCTTGCAAGTCCCAAAATCAGAGACTCCGCGGTTCCGATATTTGTTGCAATCGGGATATTGTACTGGTCGCAGGTACGGATAATTTTGTAGACATCCGGCTCTTTCGGATTGATCATCGTCGGATTGTAAAAGAAAATTACCATATCCATATCGCCGCGTTCAATCATCTCGGTAAACTGTTTGTCTCCGCCTACGCTTCCAGGCAGAAATTTGTGTACATGAAGGTTCGTCACCTCTTCAATCCGCCGTCCGGTGGTTCCGGTGGCGTACACCTCATGTTTCATGAGGATTCCCTTGTATGCAATACAGAAATCCTCGATCAGACTCTTCTTGCTGTTGTGTGCTATGATTCCAATATTCATTACTGCAAACCGCCCCTTCTCCTGTTTTTACTACCATGTACAGCAATTATAACAAATTTATTTTCAATACGCAATTCTTTTTGTGAATTTTTTACACAGTTTTTATATTTTTTTCTGACGTTCCATTTTTCCTTCTTCTTTTACTTTCTCCGCTTTTCCGGAAAAAATACAGAATCTGGAAGTTTATTTTTGTTTTCTTTCCACATACTATGACCGTAGCAGAACAGATGAAAAACACATCCGGATCTGCTTCACAGCAGCTTTTAACAAGCACAAAGATAAAGGAGGGAATGAACATGGCGAATCGTTCATCGAATACCGCAGCAGTACCAGAAGCAAAAGGCGCTCTGGACAAATTCAAATTTGAGGTGGCAAGCGAACTCGGCGTGCCGCTCAGTGATGGCTACAACGGTAACCTGACTTCCAAACAGAATGGTTCTGTCGGAGGTTATATGGTCAAAAAGATGATTGAGCAGCAGGAACGCCAGATGTCCGGCGGTTCTTCTGGCCAGTACTAATCATCCCGGTATAACATCCTGATGCCGGAACAGGCATCAAAAAGCGTGAGCTCTTTTCTTTTCGGAAAAGCTCACGCTTTTTTCTTGCTCCTGCAGAGCTGGTACATAATACTTACAGATCAATGCTTCCGGTTACATCATCATTGATTACGTAGTAAGCAGTAAATTCCTCCGGTTTTACATAAACCTTCAGGCTCTTTAATTCCTCTGCTTTCTTGCCATATCCTTCGATCCAGATCTGCTGGATTCTCTCGTACAGATCTTTCTCCTTGATTTCTCTTCCGCCGAACTGCAGAATCATCTCCTGCTCCGCTTCTTTCTTTGCTGCTTTTGCAGGTGCTTTTTTCTCGTTGTTTTCTTTGCTGTTGTGCGGGTTGTTTTTGCAGCTTTTGCTGCCGGTTTTTCTTCTGCTTTTGCAGGTGCTTCCTCTGCTGCTGCAGTTTCCTTTACAACTTCTTTTGCAACTTCTTTTACAGCTTCTTTCTCTGCTGCGGTTGTTTTTTCTGCTGCTTTGGTCTCTACTTTTACTGTCTCGTTCTCTGCTGTCTTAGCCTGGGCAGCTGGTTTTTTCTTTACCATATCTGTTTCCTCCCATTTAGACCGGCCCTGTATATTTTGGAAGAGCCGTCCTGCGAACTATCATTCAGGCGAACGCTTGACACTCACGGTCCGCACATTTTTTGATTCCTTGTTTATGATACATGAATTTTTTTGTCATTTCAAGTAATATCTGATTTCGCACGAATTTTCCACGAAATTGTACAGTCATTTTCCATACTATCCAATCAGGCTGTTATTTTTATCCGATTTTGCATTTTAAAGCCGGATTTTTTTGTAATTTTTCACAATCCAATGTCGTGGTTTTCCAGATCAAGATACGATTTCATTACCTTTTTCAGCAGTTCATGCTCCGGTTTTTCAAAATAAGGATCGTCGGCAAGCAGTTCTGAAGCCGCCTCACTCGCTTTCTGCAGGATATCGGCATCCCGGAAAATATCTGCCATCTGGAATTCCATATCCCCGCTCTGGCGCGTTCCCAGCAGATCGCCGCTGCCGCGCAGTTTCAAATCTTCCGAGGCAATATAAAACCCGTCGTTCGAATGGTTCAGGATTTCCAGACGTTTGGCGGTCTCCTGATCTTTGTTTCCGCGGATGAAAATACAGTAGGACTGATGCTCTCCTCTTCCGACACGTCCGCGGAGCTGATGGAGCTGTGCAAGGCCGAACCGTTCGGCATTTTCCACCATCATCACCGTTGCATTCGGCACGTTGACACCGACCTCCACGACTGTCGTCGAGACGAGTACCTGGATTTTTCCGCTGGCGAACCGCTCCATGATCTCGTTTTTCTGCGCCGCCCTCATCTGTCCGTGCAGCATCTCTACTGTGATGCCCGGCAGCTCTTTTTTCAGGAGCTGTGTATAGTCGGTGACGTTTTCCGCTTCCAGACCCTCGCTCTCCTCCACCATCGGGCAGATCACATACGCCTGACGGCCCAGTTCGACCTGACGCGTGATAAAGCGGTAAGCTTTTGGACGGTAAGACGTATCCACCACACAGTTTTTGATCGGCAGACGCTTCGCCGGAAGTTCATCAATCACAGAAATCGAAAGATCTCCGTACAGAATGATAGCCAGGGTTCTTGGAATCGGCGTTGCACTCATAACGAGAACATTCGGCGGTTCCCCTTTTTCAGCAAGTGCCGTTCTCTGCCGGACACCGAAGCGGTGCTGTTCGTCTGTGATGACAAGCGCCAGATTTTTGTACTGTACCTTTTCCTGAATCAGTGCATGTGTGCCGATCACCATTTTGCAGCTTCCGTCTTCCAGACTGGCATAGATTTCCCGGCGTTCTTTTGCTTTCGTGGATCCAGTCAGAAGGCGGGGATTGTATTCCGTCAGATTGTTTTCTTTCAACAGAGTGCAGAGCGATTCATAATGCTGCCGCGCCAGGACCTCCGTCGGAACCATCAGCGCCGACTGGTAGCCGTTCTCAGCTGTCATAATCATTGCAAGGAACGCCAGAATTGTCTTTCCGCTTCCGACATCTCCCTGTACCAGCCGCGCCATGCGGGTATGGCCTTTTAAGTCCCGCTCCAGTTCGCCCCACACGCGCATCTGTGCATTCGTGAGACGGTACGGCATATTTTCGATGACTTCCTCCGTTTTCCAGACGGCGCGGATCGGGAACACATTGGTAATTCCCTCCGTCTGCTCTTTTAACTGCCGCAGGGACAGGATGAAGAGAAAAAACTCTTCGAACACAATTCTGCGCCGCGCCGTTGCCAGATGCTCCTGGTCTTTTGGAAAATGAACCTCATGGAGGGCATAATTGATTTCACAGAGTTCATACCGGGCACGGATTTTCTCCGGCAGATAGTCCTGCGCAGGTGCGCATCGTTCCAGCACCTGTGCGACGGCCTTGCTCACCATCTTGTTCGTGAGACCGGCTGTCAGCCCATAAACCGGCTGAAGACTTGCCAGAAGCTCATGGTATGCGGCAGGAGTGAAGATTTCCGGCTGCTCCATCACGAGACGGCCTGATTTTTCCTGTATCTTTCCGCGGAAGATAAAAACACTGCCTTTCTTCAGCGTGCTCCGCAGAAACGGCATATTAAACCAGGTAAGCTGCAGCCGCACCGGCTCCTCGTAGAGTTCCAGGACAACGACGCTCTTTCTCTGGTTTCCTTTTACCGACGGACTGTGGACAATTCTTCCGTATACCGCATTCTTTTCCTCTTGTCTGCATTCGCGAAGGGGAACCGGCTCTGCATAGCAGTCATAATCTCTTGGATAATAATGCAGAAGCTGCTGCAAATTGTAGATTCCTACTTTTGCAAACAGCTTCTCCGTTTTTTCACCGATCCCCTTCAGTGTTGTCAGGGGTTCCGTATTCATATTTTTCTTTCCTTACTCTTATTCAACCGAAACGACACAGTAGTAAATCGGCTGTCCGCCATAGTTTACTTCCACATCGCAGTCCGGATATGCCTGCTCGATTTTTTCGCCAAGTCTTTCGGCATCTTCCTCACTCATATCTTCACCGTAGTAGATGCTGATCAGCTCGCTGTCCTCATCGACCATGGCGCGGATGGTTTCTTCTGCAACGGTAAGAATATCCTGTCCGACAGCGAGAAGTCCGTGATCGCCAAGTCCCATGATGTCGCCCTGATGGATCTCTTTCTCATCGATGTGGGTATCACGTACCGCGTACGTTACCTGACCGGTTTTCACCATCTGGATGCCCTCTGTCATGGCCTCCTCGTTCTCTTCTGCAGATTTCTCCGGCACATAGCTGATCATGGCTGTGATGCCCTGCGGAACGGTTTTGGTCGGAACAACGATGATATTTTTGTCCTCAGTCATGGCTTTTGCCTGATTTGCTGCGAGGATGATATTTTTGTTGTTCGGCAGAATAAAGATATTCTTTGCATTGACCTTCTCAATTGCAGTCAGCATATCCTCGGTGCTCGGGTTCATGGTCTGACCGCCCTCGATCAGGTAATCAACACCGAGTCCCTGGAAGATCTCTTTGATTCCCTCTCCGATGGACACGGCGATGAATCCGTTCTCCTTCGGCGGCTGTTTTGCTGCTTCTTTTCTCTTCTTATCTTCCTCTGCCTGCTGTGCTGCGATCTTTTCTGCATTCTTGATCAGGCGCTCCTGATGCTCCTCACGCATGTTGTCGATCTTCATTCTGGTCAGCTGTCCGTACGTCAGCGCCTTGGAAATTGCTTTTCCAGGATCGTTGGTATGTACGTGTACCTTAACCAGCTCGTCGTCTGCAACGAGAACGATCGAATCTCCGATTCCGTTCAGGAAATCTTTGAATGCATAAACCTCTTCATCCGGAAGCGGGTTTTCCAGCATAATGATAAACTCGGTGCAGTAGCCGAATTTGATTTCTTTTTCTGTCTCTTTGGACGGTCTGACAAATTCTGTCTTTGCTTCCGGCATCTCGAAATTCAGATCAATCTCTTTCCCGAGGAACGCGTCATATGCGCCCTGCAGTACGGTTAAGAGACCCTGTCCGCCGGAATCCACAACGCCTGCCTCTTTTAATACCGGCAGCATCTCTGGTGTCTGGGAGAGCACGTACTCTGCATGCGCGAGAACGTCCTCGATGAATGCGTTCAGATCTTCGCTTTCCGGTGCAAGCTCTGCTGCTTTCTCTGCTGCTCCCTTTGCCACGGTCAGGATGGTACCTTCTTTTGGCTTCATAACGGCTTTGTATGCAGTCTCGACTGCTTTTTCCATTGCCTCTGCAAGAATCTCTGCATTCAGCTCTTCATAGTCGCGGATCTTCTTGGTAAAGCCACGAAGGAGCTGGGAAAGAATAACGCCGGAGTTACCTCTGGCACCGCGCAGAGAACCGGAAGAGATTGCCTTGGAAAGGTTGTACATGTTCACTTCTGTGAGCGAGTTTACTTCCTTGACTGCGGACATGATCGTCAGCGTCATGTTGGTACCTGTGTCGCCGTCCGGTACCGGGAACACGTTCAGCTCATTGATCCACTCTTTCTTTACTTCCAGATTTTTTGCACCAGCCAGAAACATTTTTGCCAGTAAGCCGGCATCAATTGTATTTGTAGCCACTTTCTTCATTTCCTCCTATTACCATCAGTCGATGACGCGAACGCCTTCAACCAGGATGTTGATTTTTTCAATTTCCATTCCGGTGAACTCTTCCACCTTGTATTTCACATTATTGATCAGGTTATCTGTTACGGCAGAAATACTGACTCCGTAAGAAACAATCACGTGGAAATCCAGGGAAATTTTATTTTCCGAAATCGATACATTAATTCCGTGTGTCAGACTCTCTTTTTTCAGAAGTTTGTCCAGTCCATCTTTCATGTTTACCGCTGCCATTCCGACAATGCCGAAGCACTCCACAGCAACGCTGCCCGCATACAGGGCGATTACATCCGGATTGATTACGATTTCTCCCAAGCCTGTATTCATACGACCTTTCATGCCTTGTATCCTCCAATTCCATCATACTATTCAAAACACATGGAGACAGGAATAACTGACTCCACTCTACGATACATTATAACCGCTTTTCCGCAAAAAAGAAAGTTTAAAATGAAAAACCTTCAAAATTCATATAATTTTTTCATTTTTTACTTGCAAAACCGGT
>ENA-OUQO01000340-OUQO01000340.1-human-gut-metagenome-genome-assembly--contig:-NODE-340-length-17205-cov-7.245656_pt1 | contig 17205 bp, 14 predicted proteins | sample MGYA00237944_ERZ548825 | MGnify/ENA primary metagenome ERZ548825 (study PRJEB26490, sample SAMN05194700) | human gut metagenome | biome: terrestrial biome; feature: human-associated habitat; material... | reverse complement strand
GGTTCCTCTACGCCATTTTTACGCCATTTCTGCGTGGGGATGCGTAGGGAAATAGAAACTTATATGTTTTGACTTCAACCGAAAATGCCTGTCCTATCCGGATGTGATGAGCATTGAGCAGATGTGTGAAATCCTCAGCATCAGCACAAAGACCGGCTATCGCATCCTGCGTGAAGGCAAAATTCTCAGCCTCAAGGTTGGCAGAGCCTATCGTATTCCGAAGGCTCATCTTTTCACGTTTCTCTGCATCGGTTGCGGAGAAGCAGTCACGGCGTAATGCTTGGACTCAATTTGTTTACAAAAAATGTTCGGCAGAGGTCCTCCAATTCGAACCCGGTTCTGTTATAATAAGACCCCGGTATAAGGTAGGCGTCTCTGCTGCACAGAAGGAGGATATTATGGTAGCAGGACATCTCCGTGAAAAAAGCGGATATTACTACGCCGTGTTGAACTACACCGATTCTCTCGGAAAAAGAAAGACCAAGTGGATTTCCACCGGGCTTACCGTGAAGGGAAACAAAAAACGCGCCGAAGCGATCCTGATGGACGCACGACGCAATTTCAATCCCGAAGAGCCGAAGGTCATGAACGGAGACATTCTGTTCGCGGACTATATGGAAAAGTGGCTCGACATCATCAAAAGCTCGGTTGCAGTCCCGACATTCGCTTCATACTCGACTACGGTTAAGAAGATTGTAGCACCGTACTTCCGCGAAAAGGAAGTGACGCTCAAGAACCTGACCGCAAAAGACATTCAGGAGTTTTACCTGAGTGAGCTTGAGCGTGTCAGCCCGTCCTCGGTCATTCATTATCACGCCAACATTCACAAGGCTCTCAAGTATGCAGTGAAGATTGACCTGATTGATGTAAACCCGGCGGATAAGGTTGAGCGTCCGAAGAAAGACCGCTACGTCGGCAGCTTCTATGATGCCGATGAGGTCAACACGCTCTTTGAGGCTGCAAAGGGAAGCAAACTTGAACTTTCAATTCTGTTCGGTGCGTTCTACGGTCTACGCCGGAGCGAAGCAATTGGTCTGAAATGGGATGCCATCGACTTTGACCAGAACACCATCACCATCCGTCATACGGTTACTTCCTGTGATCTCGACGGCAAGCGCGTTCTGGTTGCGTCAGACACCACAAAGACCAAATCGAGTATGAGAACACTGCCTCTTGTTCCTTTCATGCGGGAAAGACTTCTCGCCCTGAAAGAAGAGCAACAGGAAAACCGCCGCTTGTGCGGACGCAGCTACATCAAGGAATATCTTGAGTATGTATGTGTCAATGAGATTGGCGATCTGATCAAGCCCCACTACGTCACAGAGAGTTTTCCGAAACTGCTCAAGGCAAAGGGAATGAGACAGATCAGGTATCACGATCTCCGGCATAGCTGTGCCTCGCTTCTTCTGGCAAACGGTGTTCCCATGAAGCAGATTCAGGAATGGCTTGGTCACAGCGACTTCTCAACTACGGCGAACATTTACGCACATCTGGATTACAGCTCGAAGCTGACTTCGGCTGATGCAATGCTCAATGGCTTGGGCTTTGCACAGAACTGAAAAAGAAAAGCCAGCAGCCGGAAAAACCGACTACTGGCGTGATTTCTGGCGGAGCGGGTGGGATTCGAACCCACGGAACCTTGCGGTTCAACTGATTTCGAGTCTTGTTCGCACTTGGTACTTTCGTGTCTGCTGTGGTCGCTGGCGGCAGTTTTGGAAACGGCGAAAATCCTTGTGCTGCAACGGGTTTCGGACGCGCCGGCCGGTATTGACCAGCTCCATATCAGAAAAAACCAGAGTTCAAATTGAAATGAGAAGTGCCCAAAACGATCGATTTTTTTGCGCGCTGGCAAGAAAATACGCAAGAAGAAAACCCTTGTTCGGCATGGCTTTGCGGACAGCCCACCCGGATTAAATGCAAGAAAAACCGGCTCAAAACAGATTATACGAAGCACCCTTTCGGACCGAAACACAGAAAGGAGTCTTCGTTATGAAATACGACGCCAAGGAATTCAAAAAATACCCGGAGATTATGAACAAGGAGCAGATGCGGATCGCCTGCCACATCAGTAAGCAGACAGCGCTCTATCTTCTCCAATTCAACCTGATTCCGCACACCTGCACCGGCAAGAAAACCCGCTGCTACGCCATTAAAAAGAGCGATGTGATCGCTTTTATGAACGACCGTGAGGTCAACCCGAAAAAATACATAGCGCCGAAGAACTGGTACAAATACGGAAGCGAAATGGTTCGGCCCTATAAAATCCGCATCCATCCACCGTGTGCCAAGGACGAGAAGAAGCTTCGGCGCTACTATGAGAGCAAGTTGGCCGCGCTGCCGGATGTGATGGATGTGGCCGCCGCCGTGGACTTCACAGGCTATAACCGCCGCACCGTCTGCCAATGGATTCGCGTGGGGAAGCTGAAGGCGCTGGCGCTGCTGCAGAAGTACATGATTCCCAAATGCTATCTCATCGACTGGCTCTGCTCGGACGATTACAACAACACCAACCGCAAATCCCGCCGGCATATCGACATGCTTTGGGAGGCGCAGAAATGGAGAGATTGATGCGGACATTTTGCCTTGCTTTCTCAAAAAGAGGCACAGCGGCATCATCCCCTTGGCGTCTGTTGAAAAAACGCCGATTTTGTGATACTATAATAGCAATAAGCCGAGCATTTGCTGAAGCCACCGAAAAGCCGGGAGGGAATAAAAATGAGCAGTACTTTCCTCAACGATGAAAACAAGGGCGATATCGTCATTTACCAGTCTGAAAGCGGCGAGACAAAAATTGATGTCCGGTTTCAGAATGAAACTGTCTGGCTGACACAGGCGCAGCTTTGTGAGCTGTATCAGAGCAGCAAGGCCAATGTCAGTGAGCATATAAAAACATTTTTGAGGAAGGCGAGTTAGAGCAAAATGCAGTTGTTCGGAAAATCCGAACAACTGCCGCAGACGGAAAAACCTATGCCGTAAATCACTATAACCTCGATATGATCATCTCCCTGGGCTATCGCATCAAGTCCTCCATTGCAACGCAGTTCCGACGCTGGGCTGCCGAGCGCTTGAAGGAGTACATGATCAAGGGCTTCGCCATGGACGATGAGCGCCTGAAGAATCTCGGCGGCGGCAGCTATTGGAAGGAGCTTCTTGACCGCATCCGGGACATCCGTTCCTCCGAAAAGGTGATGTACCGTCAGGTCCTCGACCTCTACGCCACCAGCGTGGACTATGAACCCAAAAGCGCCGAGTCGGTGGCTTTTTTCAAGATGGTGCAGAACAAGCTGCACTATGCCGCCCATGGCCATACCGCCGCAGAGGTGATTTTTGAGCGAGCCGATGCCGAAAAGCCGTTTATGGGGCTTACCGCATTTTCCGGGGATTTTCCCACGGCGAAGGATATTGCCGTCACAAAGAACTATCTCTCCGCGGACGAACTGAAGATACTGAACAATCTCGTTTCCGGATACTTTGACTTTGCGGAGATTCAGGCGATGCGCCGCCGGCCCATGTACATGAGTGATTATGTGGAAAACCTGGACCGCATCCTTGCCTCCACCGGAGAGGCCCTGCTTACCGACGGGGGAACCGTAAGCCACACGCAGGCGATGGAGAAGGCAAAGGCGGAATACAGGAAATATCAGGCGCAGAATCTTTCTCCCGTGAAGGAGGAATATTTGCAGACCATTCGCAGCATTGAGAAGGCGGCAGAAGAGGGCGAAAAACGCTGATTCCGCAATACCCTCACAGAGAAGCTGTTCTTTTTGAGCCGGTATACTGCGGAGGTATGGGTATCGGCTGTCGAAAAATTATTTTGCAAATTAACTGAATACTATGGCGGGGGAAAACGCAGATTTCTGCGATTTTTCCCGCTATTTTCAGCGATTAAAGCTCCAACATGCACGACTTTACGGCCCAAATAAGAACAGAGCAAGGATTCAGAAGCTTTCCGGTACAAGCGCCAGTTTGTTGATTGATTCGTGAGCCCGGACGAGAGCAGCACGCACCTTTTGTCGGGCGAAAAGAACAATCCTCGGAACAATATCAAAAAAACACAAGAATAATGTCATTGCATTATCGGAACTATGTCAACGCAGAATCGGAATAATGTCATAAAACAGGGACACACCCTCGCTTGTGTGTCCCTGCCCTTTTTTATAACGAATTCATGATATTCAGCAAACTCTGATAGCTGTCTACATCGTGGTACACCACATTGCTTGTGGACATCTCATTGAACAGCTTCTTGGCGCAAGAGATTTTCGCCTGCTCAATAGGACGCAGCTCAAGACTTTCCATTGTGCCTTTCGTTTCGGCTATGAAGAAAATATGCTTGACCTTGCCCTCATAGAAAGCGATTGCCCAGTCCGGAGAATAGTTGCCCACCGGTGTAGGGATTTGGAAGGTTCTCGGCAGCTTGGCGTAGACACACACCTCGTCTGCTGCGTCCAAATCCTCAGCAAACTTTCTTTCAATGCTCTTGTCAGCCGAACCGTCCGTGAACACATAGTCCTGAATGGCTTTCTTTGCGAGGAACGCCTTATCAAAGCTCTGTGTTGCCTTTTCAGCCGTGAAGATGGAGCTGTCATATTCGCCCTCAATGGTATCGTAGGAAATATGCTCTACGATCATTGTGGCTTTCTGCTCATTGATAAGCCGAATGACCTTTGTGATGAACTCCTCCGGGTTGTTCTTGAACATATAGAGCTTATCCACACGGATGCCTTGCAGGATAGCAGAAACTGTGCGCCGTGTTAGAACAGTACCCTCTGCGATTTTTCCGATGAGGTCATACTTGATCTGACTGGTTTCGGCATGTTTGAGTGTCTGTGTCCGGGTCTTTTCGCCGGTGAAGGATGCTCCACGCTCGATCTCGTACTCATTCATCTCCGTTTTCTGCCGTCCGATGGTGGTCGTGTATTGCAGCTCGGAAACAAAGAGCTTTTCGTCAATATGGGCAATGGCGTTGCGAATCAGCTCGGCACTGTCAAAATCTACGGTATAAGCGTACTTATGGTTGATCTCACGCCACAACGCCTGAAACTCTTTCTTGGCAAAGTTCTCGTTAAGCGGGTTATCCTTAACCTTGGTTTCGTGACCGTCGGAGAACATATCCTTGAGGACACTATCATCATAGACCGCCTGAATGAGCGTATGGATACCGTCTGTCATCGGCTTGAGTTCATCCGGCAGTTCCGCAACGGTTCCGTTCTTAACATCCTGACGGTACTTGTCCGTTACCTTGCGCTTCATATCCACATAGCCGTTCTGAATAAGGTAGAACTCAATGGCATTGGCTTTCTCGTCGTCGATAAGCGTCGGTACATCGTCCACCTTGACATACTTGCCCTTGAAGTATTCGCTTGTCGCCACCGTGGGTCTGTCATAAAGCACGGTCTTAATATCCGACTGCAAATCCGTCACAAAGGTCTTATAGCTTTCGCTGGCAACCACCGTCAGCGTGTTGATCTCGTGAACGCTGTCACCGCAGCTCTGCACATCCATACGGTTTCCGTCCTGATTGACGCAAAGGCGTAGACCACGACCGACTTCCTGCCGCTTCGCCGTGTTGCTGTCGGAGTGCTTCAGGGTGCAGATCTGGAACACATTCGGGTTGTCCCAGCCCTCACGCAGTGCGGAGTGGGAGAAGATGAACCGTGTCGGTTCATCAAAAGACAGCAGCCGTTCCTTGTTTTTCAGAATCAGGTCATAGGCGGAAATATCGTCGGAGAACTCGCTGCCACGCTTGAGCTGACTATCCACGCTGCGCCCGGTTTTCTTATCGATGCTGAAGTAGCCCTTATGTACCCGTCCCACATCGCTGCAAGTGGATTTGAGATATTTCTGATACGGCGTGTCAAACATCGTAATGTACTCGTTCAGAATGGCAAGATACTCCTGCTCAAACATCACGCCGTATTCGCCAAGCACCTCGTCGCCGTTTTCATCGTACTGGCGGTACTTTGCCACTTCGTCGATGAAGAACAGGGACAGACACTTGATGCCCATATTAAAGAGCTTTTCCTCTTTCTCAAAGTGGGAGAGGATCGTTTCACGAATCTGAATGCGGCGCATATCCTTTTCGGACACATCGCCCACCACATCACCGGCTTTGATGACTTCGCCGTTGGTAAAGGTCACGGTGCCACGCAGCGGGTCAATTTCGGAGATGGTGTATCCCTTGTACTGCTCCATTTCCTGCGAAACAAAGTAGAGGTCGTCCCCAACGCCGAGAATACGGGTTTCCCGGTTGATGGACTTGTTATAGCCAATCTCCAGCTCGATTTTTGCCATCGGCGGCTTCTTGCTGGAAAGAATGATCTGTTCAAGGTATAGGTAGCTGTCCGTACCACGGAAGTTCTTGACCTCAAAGCCCTTGACCTCGATCTTCTTGACCAACCGCTTGTTGAAGGCATCCAGCGCATCCAGCACATAGACAAGGTTGTGCTGCTTGGCGTGGGTAGCCGAGTAATTGAGAGAGAACAGCGGATTGAAGTTCTTCAGTGCCTTCTGCGTCACATCGCCGCCCATCTTCTGCGGCTCGTCCAAAATAATGATTGGACGGTTTGCCTTAATCACATCAATCGGACGGCGGGAGCCGAACTCATCACGCTTGGAATAAATAATACGAGCTTCCTTGCTCTTGCCGTCCTCTTTCAGCGAGGAGGCAAATGCCTGCGTGTTGATAATCATCACATTGATGCCGGAGCTGCTCGAAAAGTTATCCAACTGGTTCAGGTTGGAACTGTTGTAGATGAAGAAGCGAGCCTTCTTGCCGTAATGCTCCATAAAGTGGTCTGCGGTGATTTCGAAGGACTTCTTTACGCCCTCACGGATCGCAATAGAGGGAACGACCACGATAAACTTACTCCAACCGTACTTCTTGTTCAGCTCGAACATCGTCTTGATATAGACATAGGTCTTGCCCGTGCCGGTTTCCATTTCAATATCAAGGCTGCAACGCCCCAAGTCTTTGACAAGGGAAGCAGAGAGCTTGATGTTGTTCTGACTCTGCAAGGTCTGAATGTTGTGCAGAAGCTGCTCATCGGAAAGCTCTACCGCTTCATTTTTATAACCGGTATCGTTCGGCGGGTCGTCTTCATCTTCCGTTACGGCAAGACGAATCTGCTGATTTGCCTGCGGCTTGCCTAAATCTCGGATATAGGAAACCTTATCGTGAAAGCCCTGCCCCTGAAAGACACGCACAACGGCATCCACCGCATCGGTTTGGTATTGTTGTATTTTGAAATTAAACTTCATGCGTTTGCCCCTCCTTCCAGGTATAGGATAGCAACAGAAACCAAAGCAAGGCAGCGTTTATAAAAATAGTCGTACTGTCGATTATCTGTTATATCAATCTTGGTAGTTTCGTGATGACGGATTCTGAAACCATTGCCTATGTCCGTTAATGCCTTGAACTCGGCTTTGTATAAGGCTTGATAGTTTTGTTCGGAAGCACTCATATCATCAATGATTTTGTCTGCCGACGCTGCTTTATTGAGAGCAGGAGAATAATAAGTTTTGAGCCGTTCAAAAGCATCCCATAGTTTCTCAACAGCAATTTGCTTGTTGCCTGCTCGATAATAGTCATTCGCTTCGCCCAATAGTTCCTTCAGCCCTTTTTCCGTAATGCCGGATATGTCTTTCTTGTCGATAGCCACATCAAAAGTGCTAACAATTTGCCCCTGCTCCACCTTATATGTTACAGAGTTCAATTTGAAAAGTGCATTTACTTGAGCCGCAAAGTCGTTAGCTTCATTATATTTTGCAAAAAGCTCAATGGCATCGAACACGAAGAATGGAGAGTTATGCAATATAAATTGCTTCATATCCGTAGTCTCGGTGTAGCTTCCACTTGCATCATAGCACATCGGCTTATAGAATTGTGAAATGTCTCGAAAAACAAGTTCTTCCGTCGGGACGACAGTTTGCCATCCTGTTTCACTGGTTTCATTGAAATCGATAGAATACTTTTCAAAAAGTTCGAGTATTTGTTTTCGTACTTTCATGGGCAGTGACAATTTCAATTTTTTAGCCCGTATCTCTTTTTCATTTCTTTTGGAAAAAGGGATAAACGAAGTGCTTGCTTCCGAGTCATACTTACGCCAACCATACACATCACGCCCGGAAATCTTGCTTTCGGGATAAAGCTCATATCCATCGTTCCGAAGAAGACCGTTTATTTCATCCAAAAACTCTTTCCAGTAACCGTTTTCACACCTGACAGCAGGGTGAAAAACTGAGCATAAGAAGTTTAGGAGAATTTCATCTTCTCCGTTTAGTAGCTCAAATCGCTCGTCCTCAAACGCCCAACCATCCTCGTAATCATTGTGACTTATCGTATGATGCCAAATATCTCCCTCTGCATTCTCAAAGCGACTGTCATAGCTCGGCAACTTCTGGAGGTCATAAATTCTTTTGAGAAAGTCAATTTCAGACATCTTTCCGCAATACGCATAAGTAATATGGATGTTTTCAAAAAAATCTGTTATGTCCTTGCCATACTTAAACAGGGTGAATATGTCCCTCCGTGTTGTTTCCGTTATCTGTTTCAATCACAGCACCTTCCTTACAGTTTCCGGACTATATGTGGAAAAAATCTGATCGAAGTTGGTTGCCACGCTGTCGTTTGCCATAGAGCTGTCACGCATCACAAAATAGTAAGGCTTCTGCTTGGCAATAGCCGTGATGACTTCTTCATCAATGTTTTTGTCAAAGCAAGCGATCAAATACCCATCCTCAACATCAAAGTAAGAATAACTCCTCATTCCTACTTCCTCACTCCTAACTTGAATTTTGCTGCTAAGCAAAATTCCGAGGTCCAGCATCACTTGGAACAGCAGATCCTCCGGCGTTCTGTCCTCTTTGATGTTATCTTCAAGGCTGGAGAACAGGCTGACCTCGTACTCGGCAGGATTGTAGTAGACCTCTTTCATATTGGAGGTATCACACTTTAACACTCTAAATCCAACATCAACATTCTTAATTTGCTCTTGTATTTTTTCAATTCGTTTTTCTTTGGGTTCTAAAATATCTATGGCATTTGCAAATGTGCCAACAGTCACTCCATTTATTTTTATTGCCCATTTTTCATTATCTATTTGCTCTGCGAGTTTTTTCCCTGCCCGCCGAATGCGCTCCTTGCCGATTTCGCAAATGGTTTTGTAGCCAGCTTTATAGGCTTCACTCTTTTCGTCGGTCGCTTCCGGCAACTGTACCATGATAAACTTACGGTGCCCGCCATCTTCTGCGTTAAGTTGCATAACGGCATGGGCAGTTGTAGCAGAACCGGAGAAGAAGTCGAGAACCAGCGAATCTTCATGTGTTCCAATCTGGATAATTTTCTTCAAAAGTCGAACAGGCTTGGGGTAATCAAAATAGGCATGGCCGTCAAATAAGTTTTTGACTTCCTGCGTTGCCTCTTGCGAATGCCCAACTTCAGAATTAGGCCACCATGTCCAAACATTTTTTCCTTCACGCTCAGATAAATATGTTTTCCTACGTGGAATACCCATCCCATCCCGTCCGAACCACATCCGGCCTTCTGCGCATTGTTTTAGAAATTCACTTTCTATATTCTTCCAACATCTTCCTTCTGGCGGAGTATACTTAGCTCCACCAGGAGTTACAATTTCATACATTTGGTTCGGTCTAAATCCTTGCGCCGTGAAATCACTCGATGCCCATGGTCCCCGGGGATCGTTATCTGGATTAGAATAATTAGATGTATCCTTTTCTGTCAATCGCACTTTATTTATTGCGTTTGACAAATTTTCAGTGTTTTTTCCATAGGTAACAATATAATCGTGTGCAGTACTTACAAGTTTTCTCATATCTGGAGAAGTCCTTCGCTGCCAAACGAACTGACCAATAAAATTAGACTCACCAAAAATTTCGTCGCAGACCTTACGTAAATTCTCCATTTCGTTCTCATCAATACTGATAAAGACAACGCCATCATCTGTCAGCAAATCCTTTGTCAGTCTAAGCCGAGGATAGATCATATTCAGCCAGTCAGTATGAAAGCGACCGTTGCTCTCGGTGTTCTGCACCATACGGTTGCCATCTTCATCGTATTGCCCGCTGTTAGCAAGGTACTCATCTGTGCTCTGGGCAAAGTCATCTTCATACACAAAGTCATTTCCTGTGTTATACGGAGGATCAATGTAGATCATCTTGATTTTGCCGAGATAAGTTTCCTGCAAGAGTTTCAATACTTCCAGATTGTCGCCCTCAATATAGAGGTTTTCAGTGGTATCAAAGTCCACGCTGCCAGTGCTACAATAAGGTTTTCCCTCACTATCTGCCCCGGTGGGAACTGTTTCATTATCGCGAACAGGGCGCAGCGTCTTATTGATCGGGGCATTGGCAAGAAGAACGGACTTCTTCTTGTCAGGCCAAGTGAACTGATAGCGCTCCTCATTGCCGTCCACCACGGTGCAGGAAATCTCCTGCATCAGCACATCCTTGTCGATTGCCCGGACGACCTCGCCGTTTGCGTTGATCGTTTCCGTCACGGCGTTGGGGAACATCGCCGCCAGCTTTCTGAAATTTTCATCAGCCTTGTTGGACGTGTGCATTTTCAGCTTATCCATTATGAATTTCCTCCAATATTTCTAATCCTGACAAATAAGTGCGTATTTCGTCTGTGAGAAGTTCAAACTTCTCGTCAATAAGAGCTGTCCTACGCCCGTCTTCGTCCGTAATTTTGCCCTCAGCATTTGACACTGTAGTAACAAGGTAAGCTTCGTTATAAACCTCGCTTTGGGTTCGGATTAAACACATGATTTCTTCAAATTTATCGTAAATATCCTTTGAGATAAACGGTGCATTGGAAAACAATGATTTTTGCGCTTGATAGCTTGCCTTTGCAAACTCAATAAACGACTGTTGCTCATAATCCTTCCGCTCGTCTTCGTTAACGGGATAATACGCCTCCCCAGAAGGGATAATCCCATGAACACCTTCTATCGCTTCACTGAAAACTTGGCTTAATTCTCGATATATTTTGAACTCCACATCAAAACGTGCTTTGCTGACATACTCTTTTTTGGTTAAGCTCGATTTGAATGCTTCAAGTTCTTTTTGCAATCTTAATTCGTACTTCTGTGACAAACGTTCAGCAATAATATTTGATGCAAATTTGATCGCCAAGACTATGAGTCCGGCAACTCCGCCAACACTCGCCAACGCAGTAAGGATGATTTTCCAAATGTCCGACCAACTCATTTTCCACTCACCATCTTTCTCTTTAGTTCCTTAATCTGTTGCACAAGCTCAAACTTCTTTTTCGGTTGTTTCTCAGCCCGTGCCAGTTTTTCTAACTTTTCGATTTCCTTTTTGAGCTTGGCTTGTTTTTCGTGAAGCGCAAGGTTTTCGTCGAGCGATAACTCCTCATTCCAAACTCCTAACTCCAAACTCCTAATGATGTTTTCCCATACTTTATCGAGATTCAAGCCCCGCAGCTCAATGGTACAGCTTTCGGCGGGCTTCCAATCCGTCTGCATCAGCTTGGTGTGATAGATTGCCAGCTTGCTTTGCCCCTCAAATTCGAGTACAAACAGGATGTTCTGCGGAATGAGCTTTGACAGCGTGGCAACCGTTTTCTCATCAAAGTCCTTTTTCTTCAGCGCCACAAGCAGGACAAAGAAGCTCCCGACTTCCTCTCCGGCAGGAATGTTGATTTTCGCCGGTGTGATCTCATTGACGATGGTGATCCTCGATATATCGGCGTCGATTTTTTCCTTTGCCGCCGTATTCATTTGGAACTTCGCATAGACAGCCTTCTTCGGAAGCTGCTTGCTCATTTCAGTTGACTTGGGAAGTCCGAGCATTATATTTTTCACTCCGTTCAAATTAGTTAGGAATTAGTAGTTAGAAGTTAGGAGTTGTTCTTCATGGTTTTTGTAATGCTTGATAAAATTTTTTGGAGTTCGGTGCAATCGGCGTTTATTGAATCAAACTCCGTCTGATTCAAATATTGTGCTTTATACAACAGCTCCAGCCAGTATGCGGTTTCTGCGCATTCCTTAAATGCAATATACATTTTTGCAAGAAATTCCTTGCTGCTGTATGCACAGCTCGCTTCCGCTATGTTTGCCCCGATACTTGTCCCGCTCCGCAATAATTGCTTTGACAATATAAACTCTTTCTTTTCATCACAAAGATACTTGTATAACGCAATAATTCTCAAGGCAAATCCCTTGCTTTTATCAAAAACAATGCTTTCCTTCATTCCTAACTCCTCCTTCCTAATTTCTAATTACTAAGAAGCATATCAGTTCAAAGTCGTCCAGTCCTTTGATTTCGTTTGACAGGAAGCTGACCTGACCGCCGCCTAAGAAGCTGTCAATATCGCTCTCGTCCTTTACCTCAATGATGGACGCGATGGCATCGCCCAGCAGCTTGGAAAGCTGCGACATATTTCTGCCGTCACGGGTTTCTTTGTTAAACGGCTTGTAGGCTTCGGGAATCGGTTCCGTCTTGCCTTTGCAGAGGAAACGCATTTTATCAAGCATCTGCTTTGGAGAAAGGTGGTCGCAGATGACCTCTCCGTCATTGCCGATATACACCATATAGAAGGGATGCAGCCGGTTTTGATTGTCGATGTTCACGTTGTTGGAACGATTTTTTAGGACATAGATCACACCGGCAGGCGTATCCTCACTTGCAGGAACAACCGAGTGCAAGCCGAAGGGCGTTTTGTCTATGTCAGGGTGGTGCTTGATGTAGTCAAGCAGATCAAGCCGGAACTCGTTTAACCCTAAGTCCATAATGGAGATGCCCGTTGTCATATCCTCAATGTCTACGACCTCATCCTGCAAGCGCTTGAGCTGTGCCTTTCGGTATTCAAGGTCTGTCTTTTCCTCGTCACTGAGCAGGTTATCATCGCCCGTAGCGGTCATATCCACGATTTTCATACGGGTTTCAACTTTGGCTTTCAGATTGATGTAATCATCAAGGGTCACATCAGGCCAAAAGTTCACAAGCTGAATGACCTTGTTGCGGCTGCCGATACGGTCAATACGCCCGAATCGCTGAATGATGCGGACGGGATTCCAGTGAATGTCGTAGTTGATGAGGTAGTCGCAGTCCTGCAAGTTCTGACCTTCGGAAATACAGTCGGTGGCGATCAGCACATCAATTTCCGTCTTATCACCCGGCATCAGCAGTTCCTTGTCCTTCGAGATAGGCGAGAAGCAGGTCAGCACCGTGTTCAGGTCGGCACGGAGCTTGGGGCAAGTCGTCCGACCCTCAACAGAGCCGGATACCATTGCGGTGTTCAGTCCATACTTATCCTTGACATAGCGGCTGACATTGTCGTAGAGATAACCGGCGGTATCCGCAAAAGCGGTGAAGATGATCAGCTTTTTATTGTCCTCGTTGATGGGGTGCGTAATTTTATTATCAATCACCCGGAAAAGCTCTTGCAGCTTTGAGTCGTGTTCCGGTGTAATATCTCCGACCAGCAAGGTCAGCAGTTCAAGCACCTCGGCATCTTTCGCCAGGCTGTCCCTCCACGATACATAGTCCATATCGGCAAGGTCAATCTTGACCTTCCTGCCAAAAGAAAACAGGTCATCCGAGTTCTGATCCTCGGCATCAAACTCGTCCATATCGGAAATATCCGTCAGGTCGAGGGTCGTACCGGAGTGTTTATCAAAGCGGTCAATCGTTTCTATCGTGCTGTTTATCAAATCCTTGATGCGGGTCAGCGTCAGATTGAACGAATAGACGGAGCTTTCCATACGCTTCATCAGGTTGATGGCAGTTAAGCGGCGGATGCCCTGCTCACGGTTCGCCTGCGTAAAGCCGACATTGACCTTGTTATCTCCGTACAGTTCAGCATACTTCTCCATCTTACTTGGCAGAATGTAGTGCGTCGGCGTATAGATCGTCAGCGTCAGGAGCATAAGCTGCTCAAAAATCTCGTTGTAGCTGATCGCTTCCTTCAGGTCAGTAAGATGCGGACGAAGCGAGATTGGCTTTAGCCTTGTTGGGAAGGTGCCGATGTCTGCCATATCGTAATACTTCTGAATGTGCTTTCTTGAACGGGCGATGGTCACGCTGTCCAGCACTTCAAAGAAATCAAAGTCCAGCATTTTGAGCAGGTTTTCAGTCGTGCGGTCGCACGGTTCCCACTTGCTCCAAGTGTTGAACGCCCGCTGTGCGTTCCTGAAAATTTCGTCGATGGAACGGGTAGTATTGAGCTTTTCGTCTATGTAATCCGTATGCCCTTCATACGCAAGGGCAAGCTGATTTTTCAGATCATTGAAGCGATTGTTGACCGGCGTTGCAGAAAGCATCAGCACTTTCGTTTTCACTCCGGCTCTAATGACCTTCTTCATCAAGGTAACATAGCGGTTATCCTTGGTGTCCTCGTCCGGGTTCTCAACTAATTTGCCGCCATTACGGAAGTTGTGGGACTCATCAATTACCACAAGGTCATAATTGCCCCAATTCAGTCTGTCAAGGTCAAGTCCGTTGGATGTGCCGTGGATGCGGTTTAAGTCGGTATGGTAAAGCACATCGTAACGAAGCCGGTCGGCAGCGATGGGGTTATTGACATAGTTGTCTTTATAGGTGTTCCAGTTGTTTGTCAATTTCTTGGGGCAGAGCACAAGGACGGACTTGTTTCGGTTTTCGTAGTATTTAATAACGGCAAGTGCGGTAAAGGTTTTACCAAGACCGACGCTATCCGCAAGGATACAGCCGTTGTATTTTTCGAGTTTGTTTATGATGGCAAGGGCAGCATCCTTCTGGAAATTATAGAGCATCCCCCAAATTTTGCTTTCCTTGAAACCGGTCGCTTCGTTGGGCAAAACATCTTCGGACACATCTTCCAAAAACTCATTGAAGATGTTATAGAGCGTCACAAAGTAGATAAAATCGGGAGAGTTTTCGTTATATGCGGCGGTAATGCTGTCAATTACTTCATCAGTAACGACTTGAAGCACCTTGCTGTCATTCCATATCTCATTGAAATCGGCAAGCAAAGTACGGGCGAGGGACTCATCTTTCACGATTGTGGTGCTGATTACATTGCCCTTTTCGCAGCCCAATTCAACCGTAGTGAAGTTATTGATAGGTGTATAGCCGACACCGTCAACTACGATTTGTCCCTGAATGGATTTGTCGCTGATATTTGACTTGAAAGTGACTCTCTGTCTGATCCACTCTGCACACTCTCGTGCAATGGCTTTTTGAGTCAGCTCATTCCTGAGCTTGATTTCAAACTCTGTTCCGTAAAGGCTTCTTTCACGGGTCATGCGAGGAATGTAGAACTCACGCCGTTCCTTTTTAGCCTTTTCGGTTACGAAAGTCGGAGAGGTAAAAATAAAGCGGAGTTGCTCAATCTGCGAAAGTTGCTCTTTCAGCTCCTGAAAGGCATAGATAGAGAAGCAAGCCGCTGCGATAGACACTTTGCTGCCTTGTTTGATTTCTACGGACAAATCGTCTTTTAGAGTCTTTGTTGTATTATTTATAAGCTCCATAACTGAATTCTCCCACATTTCAAATCAGTTCTTGCTGCTTGGCAATTGGGAACAATTAGATCCAATAGGCTCGTTCCGTCAACAAGCATTCCAAAGTGCCAATTTGGCACTTTGGAACCGCCGTGTTGGCACTTTGGGATTTCGCCAAAGTATCAATTTGATACTTTGGAATCCAAAAACTGATACTTTAGGCATTACAAATCTCCCGCCCGGAAAGCCGAAAGGCTCTCGTAATAATAGCTTTGGTCGATGCCACTCAAATAGACTTCCCGGCTGTTTTTCTCGTCGGTCAGCGCCGCCTTCAGCAGCACCTTGATCTCCACATCCTTGATGGGGCTGCGCTCCATTGCAAGGAGATAATCCTCTTTATCCACCTTGCTCCAGTCCACGACCTTGCCGACCTCGGTTTTCAGAATATGGTCGAGCCAGATGCGGGTGCTGCGCCCATTGCCCTCCCGAAAGGGGTGGGCAATATTCATTTCCACATATTTTTCGATGATCTCGTCAAAAGTGGACTGCGGCATCCTGTCGATGTTGGCCAGTGCCGCCTCCAGATAGATCAGCGGCGCAAAGCGGAAATTACCCTTTGCCAGATTCACCGTGCGCAGTTTGCCGGCAAAGTCGTAAATATCTTCAAACAGATATTTGTGAATCGCCTGCTAAGTCGAGAATTTGCCCGCCAGCAGGGTGTCCAGCACACCGTTTTCGAACAGTTCTACCGCCTTTTTCTTGCTGAGGCGTTCTTCTTCCCGGGCAAGATCGGTGGAGCTTGTCAGCCCCAATTTATTTTCCAGTGCCAAAATGCACCTCCAAAATAATTACTTATCCGCCGCCACGCCGGACTTCATCCAGGCGTCTACTTCGCTGACCTTGAATTTCCAAAGGCGGCCTATTTTTGCAGCGGGCATATTTCTTTTCTCTATCCAGGCGAGTACCGTATCACGGCTGACGCCGAGGTATTCGCAAATCTCTTTCATTGAGTACCAGCGTTCGATGGTCGGTTCCATTAAAATGTCCTCACTTTCAGGCGGTTTCCGATAGCTATAATTATACAATTTAAGTATATCGCAGCAAGGCGGATTTATCAAGGATTATTGCGGATTTACGAGGAAAGCAGAGGATAATCTCATACTTTCAAGAATAAATTTCTTGCTTTTTTATCACAGGACCTTATCCGATGGGGGGGGATATTCGTTGAAAATTCGCTCCATTCACCCGCTTAGAGTGAATGGAGCGAATTTGGCTTGCAAACAGAATCGTAAAATAGTCAAATCTGCAAATCTGTTTTTCGCACATTGGGCTTTTCCTTCTGGCTGCGCTATTATGTTGATGTTGATAGAAACCCACACGGCGGGCGTGAAAGGAGGAAGAACATGTACAACAGATTCGCAGAAATGCGCAGGCGGTATCTGCGCGAGCACAGGGACGGCATCTACACGGGAATGCTGCTGACCGGCAAGCTGGACGACCATCTCAAGGAAAATCGGCGACACGGCACAGGAGATGTTCGATCGGCTGGTCGCGCAGATGAAGGACGATGAGGGTGTCACTGAGCGGCTGAAGGCTGAGAATCAAATGGAATGGGTGGGACGGATGAACAGCATCCGCAGCCGAGCGGAGGAAGTTGTCCTTTCTGAGCTGGTTTATTGCTGAGGTGTGGTGATGTTCAAGTATAGAAGAAATCGAGTGTTAGCACTCTGCGCCGGCGAGC